>Ga0209937_1000007_pt1 | contig 128686 bp, 116 predicted proteins | sample SalPon1_B_H2O_MG_FD_185699 | JGI IMG/M metagenome (GOLD analysis project Ga0209937, IMG submission 185699) | Salt pond water microbial communities from South San Francisco under conditions of wetland restoration - Salt Pond MetaG R1_B_H2O_MG... | ecosystem: Environmental > Aquatic > Non-marine... | reverse complement strand
GTGACGAGCCAGCTAACAATTATGCTGTGACAATTGACGGCAAACGTTGGAAAGTGTTCAGCTCAGAAAGAGCAGCACAGAAAGCAGCTAACACTATCAAGTCTAAATACGGCAAGGATGCACAGGTCTTTCAAACTGGTTCTCCTGCTACAAACTAAAATAATAACTAGAAAAGCAATTAATAGTTACTACACTTTGAAAAGCCAGTCAAAACAATTGACTGGCTTTTTTTATGGCTATATAATAATAATTTATTTACTGGCTTTTTTTATAGCTATATAATAATAATTTATTTAAGGAGAACAACAATGGCTAAGATTTACGGCCCCGAAGAAAAGGCAAAACTAGAAAGATTGATTCGCGAAGGCTCGAACGTCCTGCGAGAAGTAGAAGATTTACAGGAAGGCCTTAAAGAAACTGTAAAGGCAGTTGCGGAAGAACTGCAAATCAAACCTGCAATTATCAACAAGAGTATTAAAATTGCCCACAAAGACGAGTGGTACAAGCATCAAGAAGAGTGGGAAGAAATTGAAGGCATTTTAGGCATTACAAAAAATTTACCGGAAGACAAAGACGAATAAATATCTTCACTAGCAAGGTAGGCGAGGCCATAAACCGCAAGTCAGGTCAAGCGAGCCGGAAGTCGCAACAAGGAGAAAAAACAATATGAGCTATGTTGACGCGATCTATGATCGTGATCAAGATATGATTCGAGTCGTTGAAAGAAACGACAAGGGAGAGCGCCACTTTAAAGAATTCCCTGCACGTCATATCTTTTACTATGATGACCCCAAAGGTAAATTCCAATCAATTTTTGGTACCCCTGTAAGTCGTGTTTCATGTAAGAATATCAAAGAAATGCGCAAAGAACTTGCGATACACTCTAATCGCAAATTATATGAAAGCGATATAAATCCTATCTATAGATGTCTAGAAGACAACTATCTCAATCAAGATGCACCCAAACTAAATGTAGCGTTTTTCGATATCGAGGTGGATTTTGATCCAGAGCGCGGCTATGCTGCACCAGAAGATGCATTTATGCCGATCACTGCAATTGCTGTTCATCTGCAATGGCTAGACACGCTCGTGTGTTTGGCTATTCCTCCCAAGACACTATCTATGGAAGAAGCAGAAAAGCAAGTGGAAGACTTCCCTAATACCATGCTTTTTGAAACAGAAGCAGAACTATTGGAAACATTCTTAGATTTAATCGAAGAAGCCGACGTGTTAAGTGGGTGGAACAGCGAAGGATTTGATATTCCCTATACTGTTAACCGCGTGACCAAAGTTCTCAGCAAAGAAGACACTCGAAGGTTTTGCCTGTGGAACCAACTGCCTAAAAAGCGCGAATACGAAAAGTTTGGTAAAACTTCACAGACATATGATCTTGTGGGGCGCATACATGTCGACAGTTTAGAGCTGTACAGAAAATACAATTATGAAGAACGTCACACGTATCGACTGGACGCAATCGGCGAGCTGGAAGTAGGCGAAAAGAAAACTGTCTACGAAGGCACACTGGATCAATTATACAACAACGACTTTCGCAAGTTTATCGAATACAACAGGCAGGACACTGCACTGCTAGACAAGTTAGATAAAAAACTAAAATTTATTGATCTTGCAAACACAATTGCGCACGAAAATACTGTGCTTATTCAAACTACTATGGGTGCTGTTGCTGTAACAGAACAGGCAATTATCAATGAAGCACACCGCAGAGGCATGGTGGTGCCAAACAGAGTCAAACGCGAACCTGGCTCGGAGCCTGCGGCAGGTGCATATGTTGCATATCCAAAGAAAGGTATCCACGAATGGGTAGGATCAGTTGACATCAACTCGCTGTATCCGTCGGTGATTCGTGCGCTTAATATGGGTCCTGAAACAATTGTAGGCCAGTTGCGACAGGATGGTACACAGGCCATGATTGAAGCAGAAATGGGCAAAGGAAAGAGTTTCGCCAATGCTTGGGAAGGCAAGTTTGGCAGCATGGAATATGATGCTGTTATGGCCAAGGAAGTTGGCAGAGAAGTAGCCATCGACTGGGAAAATGGCGAAAGTGACACTCTCAGTGCCGCGCAGATCTACGATCTTGTTTTTGAAAGCAACCAGCCTTGGATGTTGAGTGCCAATGGAACAATTTTTACGTATGAATTCGAAGGTGTGATACCAGGTTTGTTGGCGCGATGGTATAAAGAACGTAAAGAAATGCAGGCCAAACTAAAAGAAGTCAGAAATGCAGGTAACACAATTGAAGAAGAATACTGGGACAAACGGCAGTTGGTTAAAAAAATTAATCTAAACAGTTTGTATGGTGCAATTCTCAACCCCGGTTGCCGCTTCTTTGATAACCGAATCGGACAGAGTACCACACTCACCGGTCGCCAAATTACACGTCACATGGCGGCTAAGATTAATGAAATCATCGCGGGAGAATATGACCACGTAGGCAAAGCAATAATATACGGCGACACCGACAGTGCCTATTTTTCTGCATATACTACTCTACGCAAGGATATCGACAAGGGCAATATTCCGTGGGACGTTGATAATATAATCGAACTATACGACACAATAGGCGAAGAGGCCAACTCTACGTTTACCAAGTTCATGCAGTACGCATTTCATTGTCCTAAAAAACACGGCGATATCATCAAATCCGGTCGAGAAATTGTAGCAAAAAAAGGACTGTTCATTACAAAAAAACGCTATGCAGTGCTGGTAGTAGACAACGAAGGCAAGCGGCTTGATGTAGAAGGCAAGTCCGGTAAGATCAAACCAATGGGACTTGATCTTAAGCGTTCGGACACGCCTGTCGTAATCCAAGAATTCCTTTCAACAGTGTTACAAATGGTACTAGAAGGCTATGAAAAAGAAGAAGTGCTAGAATATATTACTGATTTTCGCACCGACTTCAAGGCCAGACCGGGTTGGGAAAAGGGCAGTCCTAAGAGAGCAAACAAAATTACAGAATACAAGGCCAAAGAAAAGAAAGCAGGCAAAGCAAACATGCCCGGGCACGTTCGAGCAAGCATCAATTGGAACACGCTTAAAAACATGCACGGAGACAAGTATTCGATGAGTATCACAGACGGTGCAAAAGTAATTGTTTGCAAACTAAAACAAAACCCCATGGCATACACGTCTGTGGCCTATCCTGTAGACGAACTAAGACTGCCAGACTGGTTTAAGGAATTGCCGTTCGATGACGCGGCAATGGAGAATTCAGTCATCGACGAAAAATTAAAAAATCTTATCGGAGAACTGGGTTGGGACATTGCGAGCACAAGATCCGATAATACTTTTAACAAATTGTTCGATTTTGAATAAAAAGTTGTTGACAAACAGCTCAAACCTAAATAAACTTGTACTACAAATGGAGAATAAATTATGCAAGACATCTTACAAGATATTGTAAGTCACACACAGAATCTCGGCTTCCTTCTTACTGTTAAAGTTGTAGGGGACGAAGACAAAACAGAAATGTTTTCAATGGCTGACGATCGATCTGTTATTATGAGCGCAGAGACGCACAATCCTTATGCGGACATGATCGGTACATTTGGCATGCCACAGCTTAACAAGCTGAAGTATTTGTTGGACGGTTCTGAGTACAAAGAAGATGCTAAGATCACAGTCACTACTGCCGAGCGCAACGGCGAAACCGTTCCTGTAGGTATTCATTTTGAAAACAAGGATGGCGATTTCAAGAACGATTACCGTTTTATGAATCAAGACATCATCAACGAAAAAATGAAGACCGTAAAGTTTCGTGGTGCGAATTGGAATGTAACTGTTGTTCCTAGTCTTGCTAGCGTACAGAGATTTAACTTTCAAGCAGGTGCTAACAGCGAACATCCTACATTTATTGCCCGTACAGAAGATAGCAATTTAAAGTTCACGTTTGGCGATGCTAGCACGCACGGCGGCGAGTTTGTATTTGCAACAGACGTCGAAGGTACGCTAGATAAAGGCTGGGCTTGGCCTGTTGCACCTATTCTTGCAATTCTTAAAATTGCGGATGTCAACAATACCAAGATGAGTTTGAGTAACGACGGTGCAATTCAGATCGAGCTTGATTCAGGACTTGCAAACTACAAATATATCATTCCTGCACAAGCGGCCTAAATAATCATATGAAAAAACCAGTAGACTTAACTCCGTTACAAAAAGACTATGCTGTCTATTTGCCAGCAATAAGTAGTTTTTACTCTACATATATTGCAAAGCAGAGACAGAGCGAATTTGTACCTAAAGATCGTATCCCTGCAGGCTTTGATCGTGGCATCGAAGGCATGAACTTCCTAAACCACGAAGCAGGTTATTACACATACGATTATGCTCTGTACTCTGCAGGCCATGCTCAATTAGATCCGCAGAAAACACTAGAATCAGACATAATGATTCATGATCGAGACAAGAGTCGTTCTATGATTTTAGGCGACTCCGGCGGTTATCAGGTAGGTAAAGGCATTCTCAAATTTGATTGGCACAACTTCGAGGGTGCAGAAGCAAATGCAACTCGAAATAAAATACTCAATTGGCTAGAATTAACAGCAGACTGGTCAATGACGCTGGATGTTCCTACTTGGGCATGCGACCATATTCATGCTCCGAAGACTGGATTAAAGAATTTCGAAGACTGCCTCGAAAAAACACGTTTTAATAACCAGTATTGGTTAGAACGTAGGCAAGGCAAAACCAAATTCTTAAATGTCTTGCAGGGATCAGACTGGGACACAGCAGAACAGTGGTACGAAGGCGTAAAAGAATTTTCCGACGAAAGCGTTTGGGGCGACAAGGCCTGCGAAGGCTGGGCAATGGGCGGCGCTAACATGTGCAAAATGCCTATTACACTGCGCCGTTTGATTACTATGAAGTTTGACGGCATGTTAGAAGGCAAAGATTGGATGCACTTCTTGGGAACTGCCCAGTTAGATTGGAGTTGTTTCCTAACCAGCATTCAGCGACAGGTTCGCAAGCACTGCAACGAGAATTTTACCATTTCATTTGATTGTGCTAGTCCGTTTATTGCAACAGCACACGGACTTGTTTATACTAATGCGCAACACAATGCCAAGCGGTGGGCAGTAATCATGGACAAGGCTCCCGACAACAAGGCACTGGCAGAACGTCATGACATTCCGTTTCCGTTTGAAAGTGAAATTGGTAGGCGATTGAGCATTGCTGACGTCTGCCACTATGCGCCTGGCATGCTCAACAAGATTGGCAAAGAAGGCAAAACATCATGGGACAGTTTTGCATATGCACTGATGATGTCGCACAATGTATACTGTCATATCGTAGCAGTGCAACGTGCTAACAATCTCATGGACATCGAGCGTGCAAAGGCACAGCCCGACTGGAGACACTGGAAAAAGGTCAAACAAGCCGATAAGAGCGACGAGTATTCCGAATGGGTGCCGCGCAATATTTTATACTTCGATCGTTTTGTAGAAGAACTGTTTGAGTGCGAGACAAAACAAGCGGCGTTTGACATGATCAAGCAGGCCGATAGTTTCTTAAAAGATCTAGAAGGTGCTAGACTACGCGGCGGTATTACAAACGAATTCAATCGCATGTTTGTGGAAGTAGATGACGAAGGCGACGAAATTCAACCGTGGACTGATGACAGGGAAGACGACGAACTCGACAAACTCGAAGGAGAGTTAAAGGAGAATGAATGAAGTCTGATCAAAGATTAAAATTTCTACAAGAATCGCACGCATATCTCGACAAACAAATAGCAGAAGTTTATAGGTCTAGATCTTTTGAAGATTTAGAACTGGTAAAACTCAAGAAAGAAAAATTAAGGCTGAAAGATGCAATTAGACACTTACAACACTCAACCGAGCGCGTCGATTAGGATCACACGACAGGATTTTGATCGATTACAAGAGCTTGTTAATGGGTTTAAGCAAATAGACGAAATTGAATGTACGCAGGAACAAAACAGCGTTCGATTTAAATTTTTCCTAGATGGTTATGAAATAAGTTTTAAGAGGACGCACAATGAATAGAGATTATGCTTCGGGGCAGTCGAACAAGGTTGTGTTTTTCCGCGGCGTTGAAGTCGAACACACTCCTGCATATGGTATGGAAACACTTTTTGTAACAGGCGTACAGGATGCTACAGAAATAGAAAAGCATTTAGAGGCGTGCAAGCATGTTTTCTTCGGTGCGAATCACAGTTTCAATCCAACCGAACCTGCACACTACGAGCCGTGGGAAACAATGATTGAACACTTTTTACGCAAGGATATACTATGCACCTTAGATATCCCACTAAGCATAGCAGAAGAATTTTTAGAGGGACCTCTCGTAGAATATGACAACTTTATTCCTCAGATTAGAGTTGCTATTCCCTATATAAAACAGTATAATTATAACACTATGATTAAAATTGACGACAAAGATTTTCAAGCAACCAATCCCGGTGTTTGGTGTCATAGATTACACGATCTTATGAACAGCGATGTGTTTACGCCATGGCACGAGTATAAAAATGATGAGGTTATCAAGTGACAACTGTTAAGCAAGACGTTCGCCCAAAAAAAATGATCTGGGTAACATTTCAAAAAGAAGGCATTCACAAATATCCAGCGGCACTGACCGATCCAAAACTCGCAACAGGCGGCTGGGATGATGTAAGTTTTCTCGGCTATCCGCACAGGCATATTTTTAAGTTTAAAGTTTGGATTGAAGTGTTTACCGACGACCGTGATATTGAATTTATTCAGTTTAAACGCTGGCTAGAACGTCTTTACAGTGGCCAGGACGGTGATGTGTTAGCACTAGACTATAAGAGTTGTGAAATGATTTCAGATGAACTTCATGAAATTATTTCGAACAAATATCCCAGCCGAGAGGTTTGGATTGAAGTCTCCGAAGACGGAGAAAATGGATCTTTCATCAAATATTAATAAAGGAAAAGAGATGAAGAAAGAAGTTTTTAAAATTTTTAACGACCTCGAAGAGTATCACGATTTTTGTCGCTTCGAATTGCGTGAGTTTGATCCCGCTCACTTGTATCGCAAAAGCAACAGAAACTATAGAGCATTTTTGGCGTACAAAAATGCAAAACGCAACGGCCGAGGACGTAATTTTAATAAACACAATCACAATAGAAGATAATGACAGTATATATTGTTGACATAGAAGCCGTAGAGACACGCTACACAGGACAGTGGAAGACACACGTGCCTCGCTTGCTAGGAAAGCGAGGATTTGATGTCTGTGTTGTTGAAGGTGCCAAGGACATTCCTCCTGCAACAACGCCTGGAGCGTTTTTAAACTTTGGCGGTACAAATGTATACAAAGCATCGCAAGTTGAACAGATCAGCAGAATGTTTTGTGACGGTAAAATCAAAGGAGGGGATCATTTTCTATTCACAGATGCATGGCATCCGGGAATTATCAACCTCAAATATATGAGTGAGCTGCTGAATGTTCCTGTTACTATACACGCACTTTGGCATGCAGGCAGTTATGACGAACAAGACTTTCTAGGTAGATTGATTGGCGACGCGCCTTGGGTAAGACATGCTGAAAAAAGCATGTACTATGCAATCGATCACAATTACTTTGCTACTGACTTTCATGCAAAACTATTCCATAGAGAACTGTTAAACAACGGATATCCTACAGAGAATCCTTGGTTTGAAGAGGATGTGGAAGAACTGTACGACGATGGTAAAATTGTTCGCTCGGGCTGGCCCATGGAGTATTTAGAAGACACTCTTACGCCTTATAAACACATGGACAAGCGAGATCTTATCTTGTTCCCTCATCGTATTGCTCCTGAGAAACAGCCAGAAATATTTAACGATCTCAAACAAGCATTACCTCAATACGAGTTTGCAGTATGCCAAAGCTATGATTTAACCAAGAACGAGTATCATAACATGCTAGGCGAAGCAAAACTTGTTTTTAGTGCTAATTTACAAGAAACACTCGGTATTAGTTGGTATGAGGGTGCACTTGTAGGCGCACTGCCGATGGTCCCTAATCGATTAAGCTATAGCGAAATGGCCGAGACTGAATTTTTATATCCCAGCGAGTGGACTACAAATTTTGCAAATTATATAGCACATAAAGAACAAATTTGTAATCAAATAGTTGATTACATGGAAAACTATAACAGCTATCTGCCTGCACTAAACAAACAGGTTTTTAGACTTAAAGATAACTTTTTTAGCAGTGATGCCTTGATAAAAAACTTAAAAGGGAAGAAATATTCATGTTAAAAATTATTATCTATTGCAATTTTAAAAAGTATTGTATATAATACTAAATATGATGAGACATCCTCGTCTATAACTCGGAGAAACAATGAAAAAATACGAAGAAATTATTCAGCGTTGCAAAAGCGCCGACAAGCGTTACTGGGCCGGAGACAATATCTCCCGCTTGCTACAAAAAGGTGAGAAAGAACAGCTCATCGAAGAAGCTACAGAAGCATTTGAAACTGTTCTCGACACACTGATTATCGACCGTCACAACGACCCCAACAGTAAAGGCACTGCGCGCCGTTTGGCCAAAATGTATTTCAATGAAATAATGGCAGGACGGTATGAACACTGTCCTGATGCAACTGCATTTCCCAACAACACCACAGACGAGCCGTATGATGGCATGTTGGTTGTTAGATCGGAGCTCAAAAGCATGTGCAGTCACCATCATCAGCCGGTAAGTGGTGTCGCTTATATAGGCATTCTTGCCGCTGATACTCTAATAGGTCTAAGCAAATACACCCGTATTGCACAATGGTGTGCTCGTCGAGGTACCCTACAGGAAGAGCTTGCTATGGAGATTGCTCGACAGATTATGCAGAACACTGGATCTAATGACGTAGGAGTTTACATCCAAGCTACGCACGGCTGTTGCGAAAACAGAGGAATTTCTGCGCACAGCAGTCTCACGCAAACAACAGTGTTAAAAGGCGCGTTTAAAGAGGACTCTGCTACTAAAAAAGAGTTTATGGATAATATCAAATTACAGCAAGAATTTGCTCCTAGATAACTGTAACACAATGTAAAGGAACGCAGAGGATAGTAAAATGTTTAAATTATTTTTAAAACTGCTTGATCGACTCGATAGAAAAAGAGTTATTACTGATAGAACAGGAAAGATCCCCTATCTTGTTAGATACTATTTGTTTCTCAAAGACAGGAAAAAGTTTCCCGTTAATGTAACTCTTCACAAAGTTTTAGTTAGTGACGAGCCTACACTACACGATCATCCATGGGGATATGCTACATTTATTTTGAAAGGCGGTTATTACGAACACACACCAGAAGGACGTTTTTGGAGAGGACCGGGACATTTTAGAATTCGCAGGCCCGACGATCTTCATTGGTTAGAGCTGCCTAGAAATACGGAAGGTAATGAAATTCCCTGTTGGAGTTTGTTTTTTATGGGGGAAAAGAAGCAGGATTGGGGATTCCTCAAAAACGGGGAATGGGTTCACAACGAAGTATATCTCAAGGAAAAATACAATGGTTAAGAAACACTATTACTCATGGCACGACATAGAAAACATGTGTGTAAATATTATTACTCAAATGTATGCCGATAACTGGCGGCCGGATTATATTGTCGGAATTACACGCGGCGGCAATGTTCCTGCTATAATTATATCTCATATGACTGGGATACGTTGCGAATCTTTGAAAATCAGCTTGCGTGACGGCGGTGGCGGAAGCGAAACCAACTGTTGGATGGCAGATGATGCTTTTGGATACGAATTCGACGAAGTCAACACTGAAAGTCGTACGGTTGATCCTAAAAAGATCTTAGTTGTAGACGACATAAACGACACAGGCGAAACTTTTAATTGGCTGATGCAAGATTGGGAATCGTCATGCAGACCGCAGGACGAACGCTGGCAATCAATTTGGGGTGACTCGGTAAGATTTGCAGTGCTTACGGAGAACCTATCTAGTCGTTTTGATCACGTGAATTACAGTGTGCACGAAGTCAACAAGGCGGAAGAAGATGTCTGGCTTTGCTATCCCTGGGAGGTGGTGGGGAAATGAACAAATATGCAATTAGAATTCCCTTTGACGGCGACTACATTTTAGTTACCGAGGGAAACTGGAATGACATTAAAGTTCGTACGTTTGATACCGAAGAAGAAGCAGAAGATCATGCCCGAATTTGGGGGGCTTCCGCAGAAGTTGTTGAGATTACCGAAGACAAGAACGACGATGAACGTTAAAGACACGCCGTGGTCAGATCCTCTGTGGGAAACCGATAGTTTTTTTGTATTTAAAGACGGGTTTCCCGTAACCAAAGGACATTTACTTTTTGTACCAAAACACGACACGCCCTTGAGTATTTCGTCATGCTTGTATGCTGCATATAATCACGGCGAACAAATGATCGGCATGGGAGAGTGCGAAGGGTTTAACGTAGGTATGAATGTGGGAGAATCTGCTGGTCAAACCGTTATGTATCCGCACATTCATCTTATTCCTAGACGCACGGGCGACATGCAAGACCCTAGGGGTGGTGTAAGACATGTAATTCCTGCTAAAGGAAATTACAAAATTGACAGTGCACACGAAAGGTGTTAACATACTACTATGAGTAAAATTAAAATAGCAGAGCTGTTCTACAGTATTCAAGGTGAAGGTCGCTACATGGGTGTTCCTTCTATTTTCTTACGCACATTCGGTTGTAATTTTACATGCTCAGGCTTTAACATGCCTAAAGGCGAAAAAAGTATCGAAGCAGACGAGATTGCAAAACAAGTAGACGAGTACAACAGCTACGAAGAGTTGCCTATTATTAATACAGGATGCGATTCATATGCATCTTGGCATCCAAAGTTTAAACATCTTTCGCCGCTTATGGAATCAGATGCTATTGCAGAAAAAATAGCCGAGTTGCTTCCTTTTAAACGGTGGGAGGACGAGCATCTTATTCTCACTGGCGGCGAGCCGTTGTTGGGCTGGCAAAAATCTTTTCCGGATCTGTTAGAGCATCCGAAGATGGCAGGTTTAAAAGCAATTACATTTGAGACTAACGGCACTCAGCCTTTGCATGATAATTTTAAAGATTATTTGCGCAAGTGGTTAGATGACGGGAAAGGCGAAAAAGAGATTACTTTTTCCGTAAGTGCAAAACTCAGCTGTTCAGGCGAATCTAGAGAAAAGGCCATCAAGCCAGAGGTTGTATGTGAGTATGAGGACTTTGGCCCAACATTCCTCAAGTTTGTAGTTGCAACACAAGAAGATGCAGAAGAAGCACTAGAAACTACTGATATATATCGTGCAGAAGGCTTTAAGGGTCATACCTATCTCATGCCTGTAGGTGGTACTGCTGATGTTTACAATCTTAACAATCGACAGGTAGCTAAATTTGCAATGGAAAATGGCTTACGATATTCAGATAGATTGCAAGTTCCGCTGTTTGAAAATGAGTGGGGTACATAATGAAGTGGTTAGAGCGCTTAACAGGCTTAGATAAAGTAAAACAAGAAGCACAAGAAAAAATTAACGAAGCAGAAGCCATGCTGGAAAAGGCAGAGGAAAAAACTCTGTCGCCAAAAGAAAAGGCAACACGAAAGAAACAGCCTTGGGTCGGAGTTATTGACACACATGTCAACCAAGAAAACGTTCGGAATGGTTTTTTTGAACTGGACTGGAACAAGTATTTTATTGATGTGCTTCGTCAACAGGGTTATGGTCTAGATGGGGACTCCGACGAGGACATTGTAGATAGATGGTTTAGAGAACTTTGTGCTAATGTTGTTGTAGACGGAGATCTTGGTGGGCAGATCGACACAGGCATGATAGACGTTGGAGCGGTAAAGAGAGATAATACATGACATACATTCTTGTAGATACAGCAAATACTTTCTTTAGAGCACGGCATGTAATAAGAGGCGATGCCGACATTAAAGTAGGTATGGCATTTCATATTACTTTAAATTCTATAAGAAAAGCGTGGCAAGACTTCGATGGCAGTCATGTAGTATTCTGTTTAGAAGGCCGCAGTTGGCGTAAAGATTACTACGAGCCTTACAAGAGAAATCGTTCAGACGCACGAGCCGCTCTTACAGAAAAAGAACAAGAAGAAGATAAGATTTTTTGGGAAGCTTTCGATACCTTTAAAGATTTTATTAGCGATAAGACAAACTGTACAGTTTTACAACATAAACAATTAGAAGCAGACGACTTAATTGCAGGATGGATTCAGCAGCATCCCAACGACGATCACGTGATTATAAGCACAGACTCTGATTTTGCACAACTAATTGCATCCAATGTAAAACAGTACAACGGTGTGCAGGAAATTACAACCACACACGAAGGGTATTTTGATGCCAAGGGCGGGCCTGTCGTTGATAAAAAAACAAAAGAAGCAAAGCCGGCACCAGACCCCGACTGGCTTTTGTTTGAGAAGTGTATTAGAGGCGATACAAGCGACAATGTTTTTTCTGCTTATCCGGGTGTAAGAAAGAAAGGAAGCAAGAACAAAGTAGGACTTATTGAAGCATACGAAGATAAGAATTCAAAAGGATTTAATTGGAACAATTTAATGTTACAGCGCTGGGTTGATCATAACGGCGAAGAGCATCGTGTGCTTGACGACTATGAGAGAAATCGCAAACTTATTGATCTAACTGCTCAACCTGACAACATCAAAGAGATAATTAAAAACACCATCGACGAAGCTACAGGCAATGCAAAATCTGTAAGCCAAGTCGGTATACGTTTAATGAAATTTTGCCACGTTTGGGATCTACAAAAGATTTCCGATCAGGCACAAAGCTATGCAGAACCATTAAACGCAAAATATGGGCAGAAGGAAACAGCATGACAGATATACACGCAAAACCAGTAATTGATAAAAAATTCTGGATTGTAGAAAAAGACGGAACAAAATTAGCTACTCTTAGAAAAAACGAAGATAACAGATATGTTATGAGCAACGAGTCTGGAGTAGAAATTTTTAATAACGAAGAGAGCGTTATAGACAAGTTCGGTGAAAACTTTTTCGTAAGCAAGGTAATTGGAGAAACAGGGGAAGAACCGCAGGAAGTGCACGGCTTTCCAGCAAGCACAGCACCTCATAACTCTATGTTCGACATAAAGAGAAGATTGCCTTTGTTTACAAAAAGCAAAGATTCAAAAAGCCTGTACTGTGCAGGTTATTATTTGATTCGGTTTGACAAAGGATGGGTGAAGAGCTTTTGCCCAAAACTAATAACTGTTCAAAGGTACGATTATAGAGGACCTTTTAAAACTGATTTAGAAATGAAACAGGCTCTGTCAAATGTCTCAAGGTAATATTCCTGCAACACAACCTGCAATTGAGAAATTTATTAGACGAGTGTCTAGTGCCGATAAGTCCAATCAAAAAGAAATCCGTATGACCATACAGGAAGCAAGAGACCTAGTTCAAGATCTTGCCTTAATATCCAGTAACCTCGGAAAAGTTGTAGCACAAATTAACAACTCACTGTCCGAAATACAAAAAAGTTCAACTGAAGTAGACATTAAATTTGACGGAGGCGGTTTCTAACAAGATAAATAACTACGCACATAACTAGGATGCGTAGAAAAAATGAGTAGACCTAAACCGACAGTGATTTTAGAACACGCGAACAAAGAAAATTACAAAATAGAACAGATACTCGAAAGCGAAGCGATTTGGGCTGTTTTCTACAAAGGAAAACCGTTCAATCTAAAAAGCGGAAGTTTGCTGTCGAGCTATCCAGGACCTAAATACAAAAAAGTAAGTTTTAGCAATCCGGGACATGCAAGAAATCTAGCTAAAAAACTCAACGATTTGTTTAAAACAAACGACTTTAGTGTTTACAAACTAACCTCAGGAGAAGAGGAAAAATAAATGGATGTCAAAGATCAGCTAGTGGCTACATTTATGCAGGCTGCAGGCGATGATCATACAGACACTCGCAAAGCAAAAAAGAATAAAATAGATTGGTTTTATAATATAAGACCAGATGGTGGTTTAAGATTAACTGAATTTGGTTTTAAGTATTTAACAATTAAAGCAGAATTAAAATCTTATAAGGTAGATTTACCAAAAGACTTTTCAATAACTCCGCAGGTACTAGTATGGCTAGACAATTTTATAGAATCTCCCTACTATCTAACAAAAAAACATATTACAGTATTCAAAGAGAGTTCTGCATTTGAATTATATCTGTTTTCCGGTGACATACGCAAATACGGTTACAATAAAGCACTAGCAAAAAGATTAATCCAAGATTAATTATAGTAGCAGTTAATATAGGTAAATATTTTGGAAACGAACTTATCGCCATTGGACATTTTAAATCAAAGAAGAATGAATTTTTTACCTGTTCATTTTTCTGTAACAGAAGTACCCGAAGCACATAAAAGCGATATCAGGCTTTGGATACAGAATAGATTACATGGCAGGTATTTTTTAGGAACACGTCCTATTGTAAGTTCGAAAAACAAATTGGTAACACCTACAGTAGTAGGGTTTGAAGACAAGAAAGAATTAACATATTTTATGTTGGCATGCCCGTTTCAAAGGAGAAAATAATGGAAGAGCAAAACGTCGATACAAACGAAGTCGAAAACACCGAACAGCAGCCTGCAGAAGGTCAGCAGCCCGCAGACTTAAATATCAGCGATTTAGCCGCTCTGAAAAGCATTGTAGAAATTGCAACACAGCGCGGCGCATTTAGAGCAAACGAGCTCGAAGCTGTAGGCAAAACTTTTAACAAGCTAGAAACATTCCTACAGACTGTTTCATCAGCACAAAAGGAAGAATAATGAAAGCAATTAAACACACCGGCAAAATGAAGAACACGGGAAGCAAAGTTCTTGTAGCATTTAGAACACTTCCCGGAGAAAGCGACAAAGCATTGGTATTTAGAGTAGATACTCTACCCGATTCCTATCACGATGCTCTTATGGATATGATCGAAACTGAACAGGTGCAACAGGCATTTGAACTGGGAGAAATGTTGTTTATTAGGAGTTTTCCAGACGGTAGACCTATGTTGCAGGCGCTTCGCGCAGATGATAGGTTGAAGAAGGTATCTACTGATGATGTCCTAATGACGCCGAATCCCACTTCTGAAGTTGTGCTATCAGAGCTTAACAAAATGATTGCAGAGCAAAAGAATATAGCAGTCGATGACCTTTATACTTTTGTTAAGGGGGCGCCGAAAAAAGAAGAAGTGGAAGCTAGCAATAACACTGTTGCAACTGCGGAAACTTTACCATCCGACGAGCCAGCACCAGTTGCTGCAGACGCAGGTGAAGTTCTCGACGATGCAGCTCTTGCAAAGTCTTACCGCAGTCAGGCAGACGCTATGTACAAGGAAGCGGCTAGATTAAGAAGAGAAGCAGACGAACTAGATCCGCCTAAGAAGAAGACTACTAAAAAATCATCAAAAGAGGAAGCTTAGAGCTTCCTTTTTCGTGTGTTTCCGTAATGAATTACTTTGCTCGCATGCGAGTAGAATTTCCTCCATGGATCGACCACTATGCTGCCTATAGGAATAGTGCAGTATAATTCGTCTTTAGCTTGATTCTTTTGCCCGGTATATTCATAAGTAACTTCAGCAGAATGCGCCATTAGAAACACTCCGGGATCCCTCGGTTCGTAATCATCTCCTGTGTACGGATCTATATAGGTAGGGGTAAAGCCGTGCTCCTTACAATAGTGCCCGACTAACAGGCTATAACTCCCGTCTAAATAAGGAACTTTAGGCTTATACGCTTTGCCATGAATGTATATGGGCATGTTTTCTTCGTTGGCAATGTCAATTAAAAATTTAGCAAGATTCTCTGCTTGTGTTTCTCTCGCGCTCATAATAGCATCGAATAGATCATATCCTAGGTCCAGCTCTTGTGCCATGTATCTAAGCGCAATATTGTCTCTAGGATGACATGCTCCGCCGTCTCCCATACCAGCAGTCATATACTGTGGGCTCATAATTCGCATCTTAGACTGCGCTAGAGCGTCTGTAACGACATCTACGTTAATATTGCCCTGTTGCATAGCCACGTCTTGAATCATGTTAACAAGGCTTACTTTGGCGCTTATAAAGGTATTGTAAAATACTTTGATACACTCGCATTCGTCGTATGTACCTATAACATAACGAGGATCGTTTTCCATTATAGTATCATAAAATTGCTTCAACTGTTTTGCATCACCTGTTTCTTTACCGTCGTCGGTGCCTATCATAATCATCTCAGGATTGATCATATCCCATGCTACCGATCCCATTGCAATTAGATAAGGATTATATACAAAACGAGTGTTTGTGGCTTTAAGGACAAATTCTCTTCGAACAGTGCCGGGAAGCACTGTAGATATTAGAACCAACAATTGATCGTTGTTCATGTGTGTATTGGCTTCGGTTAATACTTCGTTGACTATATTGTAACTAAAATCCCTAGGCTCTAAATGTGCAGTAGGTGCACTTCCGTCGTAGTCTTTATCGTGAGGAGTAGGCACGGCTACAAAAACAATATCAACATCGTCGACACAATCTTTAATACTATCAACAATGTCGACTTTATCGCTTGTATACTTTTCAATGTCATATCCTTTTACAGTGTGACCTTTGTCTACTATTGCCTCTGCGCAGGGCATGCCTAATTTGCCTATTCCGATATAGCCAATATGCATCAATACCTCCAATAAATAATAGTTGTATTTAATTGGAACACGATATGAAGAGAATTTTTAACGCAATAGCAGAAAATGAATATGTAGAAGAGACTCTCGACAGTATTTTTACTGTATTGCTTAGAGAGACAACAGAGCAATCACAATTCCACTATTTAGACAAATATTCTTATATTGAAGGATTGCTTAAATATACCGATTTTACTAAAACCACTGATCTTTTCCAGTATATCAGACCCAAAATTCTCAAAAAAATAAGAAAAAGACGTTGTTTTTTTGTTTTTGATGCAAGTACCGAAGGCTTTAGCCCAATTTACGATTGGCTGTTTTTTGATTGCTTGTATTACAGTTGTGAGAAATATTCAATCGATCCCCGTCAAGTAATTTTTGTCAGTGCCAATCTAAGAGACGATCAAAATATAAAAAAATATTGTAGAGACAATAAAAAAGTACCTTTAAGAGTGTTCTGTTTCCCTAGTTTTGAGCAGGTTCTAGCAATAGATGAGAGACAAAAAGACCAAGAAATTGAAAAATTTTATGATATAGCAATCGAAAAGGCACACACTAATTATAATGGAAAAATTCTATCTAGTCTAAGTAGAACCAATAGGCATTATAGAAGCCTGTCAATTTTTCTTACATATCACAGTAAATTAAGGAATATATCTCTTTTAAGTCATAATACAATAGATATTAGAGACAAAAAAAGATGGTTACAATCATATGGTCTTGCACATTGGGACGAAGGATCGGTAGATGAATGGACAAGAGAATTACCGATGACGATTGATAGAAAAGATTTTTCTACAAATTGGGCAATAGATACACCTTATCGACATATACATGATCAAACAGTATTTCAGGTTGTAAACGAAACTCATCAAAATAACTGGAATAAAACAAGTATGTTTTTCAGTGAAAAAACATTTAGACCCGTTGCATATTTTCAACCATTTGTAATTTATGGCCAAGCAGGGTGCAATAGATGGCTATCTAAAATAGGATATCACACCTACGATCCTTGGTTCGATCTATCGTTTGACGATATCGAAGATCCTGTAAAACGTTGCCAAACAATGATAGAAATGCTAGAAGATACTGCATCGATGCTATTACAAATGGATCGAGAACAACAATTAAATTGGCGCTTCAAACAACCTGATCTACTCAAATCGAACTTTAAGACAATGGTAGAATCTCGTTACAGTAGACAAAAACTTCAAGACTTTCTAAAGAAAATTCAATATGAAAAAATATAAAAGACTTTTTACATTTGGGTGCAGTTTTACTGACTACTGGTGGCTTACATGGCCAGAAATTTTAGGCTACGAACTAGATGTTCCAGTATACAACTATGGCAGATGTGGTGCCGGCAACACTTATATTTTCAACACATTCTGCCAAGCAGATGCAAAATTTAATTTTAACGAACACGACTTAGTAGTAATCAGCTGGACCAATGTTGCTAGAGAAGACAGACACGTAAACGGAGATTGGATAACCCCAGGAAATATCTACACTCAAGATATATACGGCGCAAAGTATGTAAAAAAATGGGCAGATACGTTAGGATATTTAGTAAGAGACCTAGCCTATATACATTCTGCAACAGAAATTTTAAAAACACGCGGTGTAGATTTTTATAATTTACAGATGTGCGAACTAGTATATCAAGCCGATCAACAGTCTGCAGATTTTAACGTAGCAGATAAAGAAAATAAACATTATCAAAATTTAAAAAAACAATACAAAAAAACTATAGACACATTAAAGCCTAGTTTTATGACTGTTCTTTGGGATAATAATATTGGTAGTAACAAACACCTTTTAGATAAAAAATATTTTAATTATTTTAGCGACGGGCACCCGCTACCTCTAGAGCACTTGGCATATTTAGAAAATATTTTAAATATAGATTTTTCCAAGAACACTAACAATGTTGTTAGACAAAAACAAGAAAAATTTATTTCGATAATCAATCAAGCAGAGCAGGAATATAAAAAAAGTTTTCATTTATTCGAATTACCGCAAATTATACAAAATAGAATAACGGAAGAATGTAAGCTAAAGATAGAACTAAAACCAAATGTCTTGTAATTCAGGAAAAGTTTTGCAAAAACTTTGAGATCTTTTAGAATCAAGTTCTTTGGTAATTGCTTTAAACATTCTATGTATATTGTTGTCGTACTGGCTATTTTGTAAAAAACTAATTACACCGTTTATTTGATTTTCTACATGTTCATTATATCTAGTTTTGTTGGATTCTAATTTATCAATAATTTTTTCTTTGAGCGGTTGCGGGATAATTTGGAAAGTATAAAACGACGGGTTTTGGATGCAATATAATATTGGATAAAAGTCATCTATATCGAACAAGTTGTTTTCTAAAAGATAGTCAAAAAATTCAGGTATTGTGTATACATTAAACACACTAACTACAGAACTCAGTGAAAGAGCTACATTATCTCCTAGTGAGTTTATTTCTCTAATATTTTCTTCGATATCTTGCCATTTAGATCCGTCTCTAATATACTCTGCACGACTGCCCCAGCTATCTAGACTCCCTGAGATTACAATATTATTAATTTTATTCCAATAGTCTACAACTTTCTTGTCCTTAAATTTCAACTTGGATAGATTCGAGTTATACCTTATTTTTACATCGCGCCGATTCATTTTAACTATTTCATCTAAGATATCATAGTGTGTTTGCATCAGCAAGGGTTCGCCGCCTGCAAAATAAAAAGTATCTACATAAGGAAAATGCTGTTTTATATCTTCGTACAGTTCTGTATTTTCTTTGCCGCCCGCAAAAACATATGTTTTTGCATGATTGTTTTCTTTTGCCCAGCTTGAACTAAATGTAGGACTACAGCTTCTGCATTTAAAATTACAGATGTTGCTCCACCTCACGTCTATGTAACGCAGTTTAAACTCAGGCAGGCATCCGTTATCTTCTGTAACATCTTTGAGATACGCATACTTTTCAAAATCTCTGTTCGCTTCCTGCCTAAAACTTGCATTTCCGTTATCCTCGTTGTTATAACAACTTGTGCAAGTATCGCTGCGCTCGCCATTCAACATCTTTTTGCGCAGGTCGCGATATGCTTTTTGATTCCAAATATCTTCTATTCTATCTTGTCTAACATTACCTAGAGACAATGTGTGGTTAGCAACACAGCAGGGCAATACTTTACCGTCTGTATCCGCATACATGTGTATCCAAGGCAAAATGCAAAACGTATCGGCCATCTATGCTACCTCACAATAGTCTTGCATGAATTCTACATATTCTGGAAATGTTTCCTGAAAGTTTGTTTGCCGTCTTCTGTCGTATTCTCTAAACCAGCGGGCAAAATCTCTCCTGCCTTCTTGAATTTTTGATTCTGAGTACTTTGTTACATTCATGTATTCTACAACACGCTTGAATTTTTCATATTCGATAGTTGAAAATTTAAATTTATCGTTGTTATCAAGATTATTTCGAATGTAGGCTAGATTTTCTTTCATATATGGCATGAATTTATCTTTCGGTAATATATTCATATCATATTGCAGGGGTTCTTTTAAGTAGGGAGTGTCGAACCGGATTCTCTGCCATTGTTTTTGGTTGTCGATATTATATCGACTTCGCCACTCTAGCATTTTTTCTAACAGGCTAGTAAAATTGGCTACTGTTAGAATGTTGAATGTTATCATAAAGGTGATCGGCAGATTGGTTTTAGTAAGATATAAATCTAAATTGCGTTCCCAAAGTTCTATATCGAGACCGGTCCTTAAATATTCTGCACGATTGCCCCAGGTGTCTATCGATGTAAAAACTTTAAAATCTTTAATGCAGTTGTTCGCTATGAGATTGTTGATTTTGTCTGCTAACCGCTCTACTAATTTAGTTTTTACACCTAAATTTGTGTTTATGTTTAATTCTAATTGCGGTTGAGGATTTTTTTCTAGCTCGTCGAACAATCTCCACGTGCTTTGTTGCAATAATGGCTCCCCGCCGGTGATTCTAAGGATAGTAAGTGTTTTTATTAGTTCTGGCCACCACTCCCACCATGCGTCAACATAGGGATTTTCTTCTTCCTTGTAAACATTGAACCAGTCAATGTCGTTCCTATGATTTTTTACCATATCATAGGGTCCAAAATCTCTAATTTCTTTGTGGTAAGTGCTAGAATGCTTAGGATGGCAATAGCCACACTTGAAGTTGCACTCATTTCCGAAACTTATTTCCACGTATTGAGGATTTATATTTTGGTCCCATGAACCTTTTGTTATTTGATCGTATCTCTCTGGTGTGTAGATACTTGCGTTGCGCTCTTTTCTGTCGGAAATGTATTCTTTGCCTAAATCTTCGATATTCCAGCAATACTGGCACCCCGAAGGTCTTTCTCCCTCTAACATTTCTGCTCTTTCTAACTTCTTAAGTGGTGTATTATGGAGCGCACTGGGGTTTTCTTTGAGTTCTTCTATTGGTATCGGGTGCGGTGCAGGATGATAACAACTGTGAGTTTCACCAGTTTGTAAATAAATTGTAGTGTGATGCCACTTGGCAAGGCAGAAGCTAGGACTAACTGCGTCCATTAAAGGAATTATCTTATCAATCTGCTCTTTATTACTCATAAACTTTATCAAACTGCTGTTTTAACCAATCAAAATCATTTATAGACTCGAATCCGTCTCGATCGGTTCTGTGGGTTAAGCCGAATGCGTAACCTTGTTCGGCACCTGTTAATGCATACTGGCCAAACGGCTTGTCTGATCCTACAGTTTTCCAAATTTTTAATCTTTCTTCGGTGTCGTCGTCTACTTGATTAGGAATAATTTTACTTGATAACTTGGCACATTCTCGAAATGCTGATTTCCATGTATTAAAAGGATCAGTATTAAACTCTGTTGTGTTAGAAACAGTGTCGATATATTTAAATTTTCCGCTTATACTAGTAGTCATGTCGGTTTTTTCGGAGTCGACATCTAACGTGTAGCTTCTTGGTAACAGTTTAACACCACCATACCCGTATTTTAATCCATTTATAGGATTATTGCTTGCCCAAACATAAACAGTGTCTCTCTGAAATTGATCAGGGGAATGATCAAATCTAAAATTATCATCTATATCAGCATCGCCGTCTACTACATAAAACATTTCCGACGTAACAAGCTTTGCAGCTTCTCTATGTGCATTATGGATTCCTTTAACACCATGAATTCTGTGAGCAGCGGGCGCCTTTTGTTTTAGTTTTCTAAAGTTTTTTTCTGCATTTGGTTCATTGTAACTAATAAAGACCACTTCAAAGAATTCATCCTGCTTTTTAGGGCGGCTTATTTCTAGGTTAACTTCTTTTCGGTTAATAAAAAATTTATGTTTAAATTCAACTTTACTAGGATTTAGGTTTTTTGGGAACAAGCAAACACCGTCAAATGTTCCGCCGTTCTTAAAAATATGAACAAACATGTCGTCGTATTTGTCAGCACGATATGAATTTAAGTCAAAGTCGTAATCAATTTCTAGATTATCCCATACAACCCAAAACATCTTTGTTAGAGATTTTTTCTTCAGCTGATCAAACTCGGCATCCGGAGGCATTCTATATGCTCTTGGATAATGAATCTTAAATTCATCCCAATCTTTATTGTTCGTGCCTAGGTATATTATATCGTAGTTCATGATAGATAATAGGTTTTGCAGAGATTGATAGTTTCGTTATAGACATCTAAGGCGTATTCACTCATATCGCAATCTAAACAAGGAAAGTTTAATCCTAATCGCAATTTAATTTCTTGACCTAGAGTTTTAATAGTGTCGGTTACTTCTGATCCTGTTAATTTTGATACTTTTTCATTGTAAATCTCAGTTAATTTTTCAAAATCTCTCACATCTACATGATCCCAGTCAGTGCAATACGTCATATGTACACCCATTCTTGCACCAAGCACCGCAAATTCGCCATTTTCAACATGTGACCCGACTGTGCACCACTGTCTTAATCTGTGTAAGTTGTGCCACCACACCTCTTCTTTAATTCTATCTGGATTTACCTTTTCTCCATCGGCCAGTGTCATTTTTACACCTTCTCTAAAGCCGGCGCGCCATGCTTGAAAAGGCGTTTTATTAATATTTGTATCACTAAAAACTTGTGGAAACGCTCTATAACCGTTTTCCCAACAAAAGTCTACTTCTGCACGCTTGTTTTCTGCGGCCTCGTGTGTTTTCATGCCCAAAATAAAATCTTTTTTCCACAACTTTAACCCGCCGTTGCCGTATCTTAGCCCGTTGATGTTGTTTTGCCCGCACCAACTGTATACTTCTATATTGTTGTCTGTCATATCTAAATCGAGATTAAAAAAATCCGTTCTTACAACGTTGTCTGCATCAACTGTCAACAACCACTCTGTTTCACTTAATTCGGCGGCTGCTTTGTGGGCAGCGTCTGATCCCTTAACTCCGTGTATTCTTTTGGTCCAAGGTACTTTATCACAGAGGTCTGCGAAGTTTTCTTCCGCATTAGGTTCGTCATAACTGATAAAAACTACATCAAATTCGAGTGGTTTCATACAAAATCCATTACATATTTCTTAAAAAGTCGCCTAGTATATAAGCTGATATTGTCATGCGGCACGGTTATTTGAAACTCCATATCTCCGTTGACTAGGTCTATAATATTAAAAGAAAATTTATCAAAAATAATGTTAGGGTCGTTGTATTCTGTTACCAAAAAATCCATTTCGGTATCGCCTGACCAGTGTATCTTTCTAGACTTTGGCTGATTGGTTGATTCTAAATCTACATAATTGCCTCCCCATTGCTTGCCTAATTGTATTTTTAAGCTGCTGGTCACGGTGTTATGACACACAAAAACGTCTGCATCTTCGTGTTCGCACCATTTTTTTGATGGGATTCTGTGTAGAACGTCATCGATTTTGGTTAAACTTTGTGTTTCTACAATATCAACACCGCCGCTATCGATGTCTAGGTAACAGTTGTGTATCTTTATTTCGCCATTTAGTATTCTTTCTGCTAATTCCTCGTCAAGGTCGACGATGTTTACATCGTCATTAAAAGAAATAGACGGGCCGACTTTGACTATTTTAAAGCTGTCTGGGTCGAATCTTGCTTTGTATTGTATTTTCTCTGCTTCGGCGTTTTGAATTTCTTGTAATAAATCTACTTCTGCCATGCTTTGTGCTCCAACGTACTGATTATTTCTCTAGTCATTAGATCTTTTTCAACATAGTGCACAATATCGTTCTGTTGATAATTGCCAATTTTTAAATTTGCGTCTTTGTTGATATAGAATCCCACATGATTAGTAGATTTGTTTGCTGGCCAAGGCCAATTTTGCACCATGGGCTTAAAATGAACTACTCTAGGAAACGCAAGATCGTAGGCAATATCGTCTTCGATCCCTAGAATCTTTGCTGACAGTGCAAATGCTTCGTCGGTCCCTATGACTTTGGGTTTGTGTTTGCTTAGGAATAAATTTGAAAAAGCATCGCTGTCTTTTAAAATTTCTCTCTGTAGGTTAAAAAAATCTCTGCAGAGGTCACTGTTCTTAACAAAAAATGTGTAAAAGGAATAAAGATTAGGCAAATCGTTTGCTGTGAATGTTTTTCTGTAATAGTCATCTTGAATCTGTTCTCCCCTATACGTATACGCACAAGAAGGAATATACAATTCACAGTTGTCTAAGAAATAGTCGATCCAATGACTGTAATCTCTCAAAAAAATCATATCAGCATCGAGACACACTGTTGCATCCCACGGCGAGTATAGATCCATATTGGATCTTCCGTCCCAGCCTTCGGGCAGTGATTCTATAATCACTGTATCGAACACCCATGAACTTTCTATATTATCTAAAAGGCCGCCATCTTCTAAAACAAGTGCTACCTTGTCGTATCCGTGCTTTTGGGTAGTTTTTATACTCAAGGCAAGTGCATATGCAAGATTGATGTAATCCATATCATCGTGCTGTTTGCAAACTATTAAATATCCAAAATTCATATGCTGTCTAACAGTGCCTCGTAATTTCTTGTTATGCTCTTTTTATTCATAACGTGGACGTCTCTCTCTGCTAGAGAAGTTACATAATATTTTCCGGTTAAGTCTTTGTCAATTAAAAAACACAATCTGTCGTTGTTAACATGTGAAAGACAGTCTTTGTCTAGTGTTGTAAGCACGTCTGGTAAAAAATAATCAGTTGATTCCTCAAAACCGTCGGCAATATGTTTAGCAACACTAAAAGCAATGTCGTTGCGATATTGAAGACTGTCAAACCTATATAAACTAGCAAATGTAGTATAATTTTCTCTAATAGTTTCAACCAAATCAAATATTAATTTAGATTCTAGATCTTTTTTAAACATTACAGTAGTAGCCCAAAGCATTTTGGGCCCGGTGGATGAAACGTATCTATCCATATATTTCAGGCGATCTTCTGTGTTGATGTCTAGGGCCGCGCTGCTGATTAGAAAAGACTGATCAATGTCCCAATAGCTGTTTAACCGGTTTGATTGGACAATGAAATCACAATCGATTAACAGTGTTTCTTGGTAAGGTGTTAGATACCATGCACTAGACCTATTTTGGTTTGTAAACAGTACATTATGGCAGGCCTGCATGTCTTGTAATTTTCTAGTGTTGTTGGGCTCGGGTCTTTCGTCAACAATAATTTGATCGAACACAGATTGTGCTGTTGGGTATATGTTGGAAGACTGCATCCACTCCGTTGTCGAATCGTCTGTTACTAGAGACACAGGAAGACCTAAATTTTTCTTAGCAAGAGATGCTGACACAATAGCAATGCGGGCATAGTCCACATCTCTATTGTTGTGTGCATACATCAACACACCTCTAGTCATTCAGTAGTTTCTCCACTGATCGTTTTTTACTGAATTCTTTGTATTCTTCGTAATACTCAAAACTAGTAGTAAAATATCGATCAAAAACTTCATCTTTGAATACTTCCACGTCTTTGATTAAAACCGGATTGTCGTTGCTGTCGAGAAGGACAACATTGTGTGTTCTCCCCATATCGATTAAAGTGTGAACAAAGTTTAAAAGAGTTTGATCTATTTTAAATAGGCCGCCATTATAACCAAATGTAAGACGTGCTTCGGCCTTTTCTTTAAGTAGGCGTTTTTGAGATGATAGTGTTTGACGATAATTTGCAAAGTCAAGGGCTTGCTGAAACTGCTCGTTCATAATTTCTCCAAATTAAAATTATAGTAGCAGTTTATTTAAGCATTGTCAACTACAATAGAGGTTAATTAGATACTCTTCCTAGCACGGTTCCGATATCTCTAAACGCAACATTATTTGCACCTTTAACAGACAGTCCTGCGAGGCCGCCGAATCCTCCTAGATACGAGTCTTGGTCGTATACTATAGAATCGGTGTTTTCTATTCCTCGCCCACCGTTAAGACCGTTTTCGCCCCAGTTGCCTCCTCGTCCGCCGCTTCCGCCTTGCGCCGTTAAGCCTCCTGAGCTAGAACTACTGCCAGACCCGCCTGCGCCTTCGCTAGTAAATGTTCCAGCGGCACCGTCTGCGGCGGCACTCGGGCCGCTGCCTCCTGAAGACGAGGATAGGCTTGACTGGCCGCCGCCGCCACCGGCGCCATAACCTAACAGATTAGGAGTGTTATCACGTTTATCTCTTAATTGCGCAAAGCCGCCGCCGCCACCGCCGCCGCCACCGCCGGCTATGGTGCCTTGATTATCAATTAAACATTCTACAAAGGTAGTTAAGGCAGTACCTCCAGGCGAACCGCTAGAACCATTGCCGCCGCTGCCTCCGCTACCGCCATTACCGCCTCGTCCTACGATAGTTCCGTTATTAATTAAACTTACGCCGCTAGGAAAGCTTCCTGAAATTGTACAAGCAGCCGTGCTGTCGCCGGCGGTATCGCCCGAAACAACAACTCCGCTAGCAATTGTAATAACAATATGATCAGAACCGTTCCATCCGCTGTTTTGTGCAAACGTTCTAATATCTAAATTAGTAGTATCGGAACTTACGGTAGCACGGAATGTAGATGCATCGTCTGGGTCTACATTCAAAACATTGATATCTCTTACTGTCACGTCTGGAACAGGAATATCGACTGCATTGACCGTAGCCGGAACCATGTTAAAAATTGGATTTTTAGTAGAGATAAAGTATTTTAGTTCTCCATCGACGCCGTCTGGACCGATTCCCGTAGGCGGATGATCGTCTTGATATCTTATGAGAAATTCGAGAGTAGAAGCATCACCATTGCTGTTGTCTGACACTCCTGGAGTTCTAGCAAATATTTGATAGACGTTTGCGCCGTATGGCGATGACGCATTAAATTGTTCTACCAGCTGATAGGATCCGCCGAGTCTATAAAAGTTTTGAGCGTCATTCGGCTCAATTCCGGTTTCTGGTATAACAGCGCCGAACTCGTATGTGCCTACAGTCTCAAGCAATTCAGTCCATTTTTCGTTCTGCGCACGAATTGTTCCGATGTCGCCAGTGGCGTTTCCGCCAGTTCTTTGACTGAGTATTCTAACTGTCCCGCCGGCATTAAAGAAAAAACGAGCTTGGTCGGCTGACCCAAACTCTAGTGTTACGATTGCTTGAGCACGTTCACGCCAAAAACCGTTATATGATCCTGATCCGTGGTCTGTTATTGTAAACTGTCCGTTAGCTACGTTAAACCTGTTTGCATCGACAGTTTGAGACTCGGTTAAATATCTCTCATATGGTTCTGTTGTGTTGTCGTACTTTATAGTTTCGTTTGCTACCGCGTCGGGCAGCGTTGGTATCGTTCCTGTTTGATGTCTTATACAATTAATTAGATCATTTTTAAGTGCTGCCCATTCATTCACTGTAATACTATTGCTTTCGTCTACAGGAGAACTTTGAACAACTTGTCCGTAGCCTCGGTTGTTAGCACCGTTACCTAGAACGCTGGAAACAAGTTGTTGAACGGTATTATAGTCACTTTTTGCTATTTTATCATTAACGGCCATTCTTTAAAACCTTACTTAAGAAGCTGATATATTAGATACTGAGTATGTTGGGCTTGTAACGTTAAACTGTCCGGTCCCAGTCGGAAGCAACGAACTAGCAGCTTTAACTTCTACTATGTTAAAGTTTAGTTCGCCGTCGACAAAGCCCGAAGGGGGATTTGTATTTGCTGGGAATCCAGACACAACATCGGGATCGACATAATCGTCCTTTAACGACAGCCTAATATCTACTTTAGTGGCGCCGCCATTGCTGTTATCCGGTACATTGCTTTTTGCTTCGAGCAAAACACTGTTGTTTGCATATGCAGCACTCGAAAACTGTTGGAAAATAGATTGGTAGTCGTCAGTTAGATCGTAAAAGTTTACGTCATTATTATAATCCATTCCAAATATAACTGCTCCTACTTCTGTTAATAAACTGTTCCAAGAATTATTTTGAGCGGTAGTAGTATAGTTTTCTAAAGTTGGTGTGATTTCAACTCTAGAGCCGCTGTTAAAGAAGTAGCGGGCATCGTTTGTATTTTGAAAATCTAATGAAATTTCTAACACTGCTTGATCATTCCATTGTCCTGAGAACGCAGGGGGCGAATTGATCTGTTCAATATCAACACCGCTAGGGGCAAGTTTAAATCTATTTTCTCTAAGTTCGCTGATAACATTGGCATAATTTACTTTGGGATCTCCTGACTGGTCTCCTATTACATCGCCCACTTCAGCATCTACAACAGAAGGCAAAACTCCGTCTTGGTGTAGTTTGGCATTAATAATATCAAAACGCAGGTCATCCCACTGCTGTGCTGTAATAATATTTCCTGCAAACACCGGAGAGCTAACCACAGTTTGGCCGTAACCAAAACTGCCTGTTCCAGGGCCCATTACCTCTACAATTAGATTGCGTAATGAGTTATAATCCGAATCTTGTATATCAGTCATTACAATATAACCGCTTCTATTTTAGTAATGCCCTCATCGTCTTTGTTTTCTAATGCTATTGCAAAAATGTGTCCTGCGTCGCTTGCAACTGCATATCCATTCTGGCCTGCAACAAGAGTATCGCCTTTGCGGACGCGGCCGCCTACTTTCATCGGTACTCTGCCTTTTAATGCAATGTAAACACCATTTTCTAATTCTGTATTCATCATAAATGCAGGGTTTGTAGATACTGCACCAATTGCTCTCGAGCTAGCGGTACATGCTGTTACTTCTGCAGATCCGCCTACTATAACCACTGTGCCAGTTTCGTAATCGTCGTCAGGCAAGTATTTTTCAGCGAGGTCGGCGTATTGCGCAGCAGTGGCTGTTCCTTCGAAAAGGTTTGCTTTTAAATTTCCTGCAGAAGTTCTAGCTGCAATTGTATCCGCAACCGGATTAGTCTTTGCACTTCTATAATCAGGATCGGTATCGGTTGCAGCATCGTCTATTTTTAATCTATCAGCAAAGTTTGCGGTGCCTTGCAGTTGATTAACAAAAATGTCTCCTGCGCTATCCCTAATCACTACACTTTGTTTATTTGCGCTGATTGGTAATTGTATGCTAGGTAAATTATCTCCTAGTCTATCTGCGTTGTCTGCTGTTCCCTGTAAACTGCCCTGTACATTACCTACAAGAGTTCCTCTAAGATCCGCACCAGTATATCCAATTATTAAATTTTCTGCATCAATTATTTTTTGAGCACCGCCGAACACACTGCCAGTTACGTTTCCTGTTACATCGCCGGTTACATCACCGGTTAAATCGCCTATAAATGTATTTGCATAGATATTGTCATACTTTAACAACGGCGTTCCGACATTAAATGTACTGTCTGAGCCGGGCGTAATACCATCTGCATTTACAATAAGCACATCGCGCTCGTCTGTGATAGGGCTTACAACTACGCGGAATCGTAAATCATTTCCCAGCTGATTTCTAAAATACAGAACATCGTTTTCTACACTAACTTTAAGATCATTAGTGTCTCCTAGAGTATAACCGCTATCATCAAAAGAAACACCACCATCAAAAGATATGTTTCCTCGCTGTACAAAATTCTCCGGCGAGATGCCGTCTAAAGTTAAAGCGTTTGCGGCGGTGCCCCAGTAAACATATGAATCGCCGCTGATGCCGTTGACATCTGTATTGGTTAGAGTAAAACCTTTTTTAATAGTTGTAAAACCTTCGATAGGGTTTAGTGATGTGTTTAACTGGAATTCATCGTCACTGACGATGCCTACTGTTTCGCCACCGGCATTTAATTTTAGTATTGTATAATTAGTTCCGCCTGTGTCTTTTACTACTTGAGGCACTGCGGCAGATACACCCTGTGTATTGCTAGTTTCCGGTCCAACCAAAACGAATTCTGATCCAGACCAAGTGTACAATTGATTGGTAGAGTTATCCCACCAGAACTCGCCAGGCTCTAGTCCAGCGGGTGCTGTTGAGCCTACTTCTGCACCATTAGCAATTTTAAATTTGGAGCCATCATAAAATTTTAAACGTTTGTTTGCACTGTCATACCAAATTTGACCTTGTAATGCTCTTGGCGGTGCCGTAGTGTTGGCAAAATTTTCTAATAGGTGTAGGAAATTTTCATTTTGAACTTCGCCGTATCCTGCATAGTTTTTACCAACAAATCTAATATCTGTCGAATTATCAATAGAACCGTCTTCTACTGATGTTAAAAATTCTCCGTTAAATTTATCTACTTGATAACTCATGGGGGTGTCCTTGCTTATTGATATATTTATCGTCTATCATATGGCTGATATAATCGTAAACATCTGGATTATTTTTTAAAAATTCTATTATTTTATCCACAGCGTCATTATGTTTATCAATTTCTTCTATCGTCCAATTAGAGTTTGTAAATCTTGCTATTTGTTTGTTACTATCGAAATTAGGAACAGGAATTTCGGTAGTATTTCTAGGAAACAAAAAAGTACCTGGTTCTAATGGCGATTCGTCTGCTTCAGTTACAAAAAGAAAATATCCATTGTCGTCATATTGATATACAGTTTTAGATCGCATACTAATATTTTATACATGCAAGCAATGCTATGTTTCTAGGTCTGGTTTCGTTGCCCCCAGAAAATCCTATAGAATCAAGATCATTTGCAGTCCTCTCGGCATCATCTTGGTATAGTCCTGGCGCAAAAAGTTGTGACCCTATAGTTCCTCTGTTATTACCTACTACCGTATGATTGTGTCTTCTAAACTCGTCTGCTTGAAAGCTTGCAAAACTTCTTCCGCTGTCTACACCTCTACCGTCGTCCCAGCCTCTAATAAACTCGCCTCGCAGGTCTGGCAAATTAAATGTTGTAGAACCGTTGCCGCCTCCGAACACAGTTCCAATTTTTGCAAACAGTTCGCTATATGTAGCTCTTGACACTTCTGCTCCGTTTGCCTTAAGCCAGCCGTCGGGTGCAGATGACATGGCAAAATATGCTACTTGTCCTGTAAACCCAAAATCTAACTCTTCGATTTTATTATCTACATAATTTTTTGTAGCGGCATGCAGACTATTAATAGGATCGGCATGTAAAGTTAAAAATCCAGTCATTGTGTCGCCAGAATTCTCAACAAATTTCAGCGTTGGGTCATCCCATACCGGTTCAGAAGCGCTGTTTAAACTTAGATATAGTCCTGGAGCCGACGGTGCAACAAAACCGGTTGTGCTTGCGCCTGTTTGATAAGGTATTGCCCCTTGGCCGCCGCCAATTATATTGTTGGCTAGCGTGCTTGTGTCAGCCGAAGTAGCATTACCTTCAAATGTATTTGCATATATCTTGTCAAATTTGCTAGACGAATGTCCTAAGTTAACAGTTTCTGAATCTTCGGTATATATTGTATTGATATTTTCGCCGCCTAGTGCAAGAGATGTCGAAGAAGGAATAAATTTTAGATAGTTATTATCATCAAGGTTGATGCTAAAACTTGTTTTTGCAGTAATGTTAGGCGATCCTAAATTGTTTAATAACAATTGAGCATTATTTCCAATCACCACACCGTTATCTGCAATTCCTAGTGCCTCTAAAGTTCCTACGCGTTGTAGATTAGAAAATAATATAGTAGACGCAAGCGCATCGTTTGTGAGTGTTTTTGCATTGGCAGTAACTGTTATATCTTCTGTGCCGTCAAATGACACGCCGTTAATAGTTCTCGGAGTTCTCAGTCTAGTTGCAGTAGCGGCGTTGCCTGATAGACTTTGACCAATAAATTGATTGGCTTCAACAACATTAAACCTGCTAGTACCGACAGAAACATCGATATTACCCTCAACATTACCTACGAGATCTGCTGTAATAGTTCCTGCAGAAAAATCTCCGCGACTATCTCTTGCTACTATTGTTCCGATTACATTGTTGTCAGTGGCATCTATGTCCCACGTTATCTCTTGTTCTCCGTTAAAACTGCTTCCTTTAATATATTCGCCAGGAACAAGACGATTAGGTGTAGGAGCAAAAATGCTTATATCTCTGCTGCCATTAAAACCAACACCATTTATAGTCCTGGTGTTATCTAATATTTCTGCACGACTAGCTAGGCCTATCAAATTGCCATCTATTACTGTATTATCTCTTAGAGTCATTCCCGGCGATATGCTGTCAAAACCAGGCAAATCATTAATTTCTTGATTTACATTAAAATTATTATTAGATGAAATAGCAATCACTGCGTTATCAATCGTATGCAGTATTACCGGGTAATCTTTGCCGTCTTGTCCCCTAATTTCGCTTGATACGTCGCGAGTGGTTTCGAAATTAGCAAGATTGTTCGGTCCAACAAATTCCCAATTTGTGCCGTCGTAAACAAAAAGAATATTATCTGTGGTACGCAACCAAAAGGAACCCAAAGGAGGATTTTCTGGCTCAACATCTGAGCGAGCAGCCGATCCTACAGGATTCCAGGAATCTCCGTCATAACTGTTTAGTGTGTTATCTACGTTATTAAACCATAGCTGACCCGATATTGGCGTGCTTGGCGGAGCATCATTGGAAAAGTTTTCTAACAGAAAAACAAAATTTTCGTTCTGTATTTCACCATAACCGGTTGTATTTCGTCCTACAAGAGGAAGTGTGGTTGTTGTATCTATTGTTCCATCTTGTAAGACAGTTAATACAGCCCCGTTAAATCTGTTTATTTGATAACTCATTTATCGCTCCGTGTTTATGGTGGTAAAATTTCATCGCTAACAAACGTCCAAGTACCGCCTAATATTTGAAATGTTTTTATTATTCTTGTGACAGTTACGGACGATCCAGCAACTGTTGCTGTAGAAACATTTACATTAGTAACTGCTGGCGCTGTGCCTGTTGGTGTGACAAAAGTCGCCGTGCTTTCGTTTACTAAAGGATTTATATCTAATGTTACAGCATTATTATTAAGGATATTGCAGAGAATTCGAGCAAGAGTTCCGTTTCTGTATTCTACAGGAGGTGCTAGATTTGTTAATATTTCATTAGCAATATAGTTATTGGGCTTGGCATCTGATAAATCAATGCTAAACACTAAGTTCCTTGTTTCAATAGTATCATCCACATACTCTTTAGATGCAGCATCTTGCTGATCGATTGGATCTGCAAGTCCTGTAATTCTAGGAGAGCCGAGGAGAGCAACATTTCCGTCTCCGTCTGGTTCTAATTCTAAATCATCATTGTTCGCGACAGTAGAAATTTTATGATTTTCTAGGCGCATTTCTGTCACAGGCGGAATGCCAGGGCCTATATTTACTACATTCTGTGTACCAAAACTAGTAACACCAGGAATGCTTGTTATGCCGGGGCCTAAACTACTGCCATCGATAACAGTCTTTCCGTCTATTTTAAATGCTTTTCCGCTAACAAGATTAATGTGATCCGAACTTGTCCATGCTTGTGACGCTAGTGTAGGCAATAAATTTGTTCCAGTCTGGCCTTGGTCGCTCCATAGAAACACGTGATCGTTAGTTCCTTTGAGGATTAAGCCGCCGCCGTCGGCAATCTCGTCAGAATTAGAGCCGCTATCGCCGGTTTGTGCAAGCACCATGACTTTGTCTTCGATAACAAGTTCTGAAGTTTTAATTTGAGAAACATCACCGTCGTTTATCGTTAAATTGCCTTTGATAGTAATATCGCCAGCAATTTCGATGTCACCACCGAGATTTAATTTGCTGTCTGTAAATCCAGGATATACATTTACAGTTCTATCAGCTGGATTTATAAGAAGCGCATTTTCTTGGTTTATGCCTCGTCTTACATTTAGAATAAGATTTCTATCAGTTGCCGCGTTTCTTAAAACAACATCGCCTTGATTTTCAACCAATAATCTTGCTTGGCTACCAGAACCAACTTGAATTCCTAGATCTGTGTTGATACTAATCGAGCCGTTAATTTGATTTGCAGTATCGGTTCTTACATAACTTGATGCAGGAGCGCCTCCTAGACTTTCGGCATTTGTAGCAGTCACATCAAACTTTAGCCCTGCTAGATTACCTGCATTAAAACCAGGAACAATATCTCCAGTAAACCCTTCTATTGTTTCTTTCGGCGTAAAACTGTCTTTAGAGAAAATACCTAACAGTATGCCATTATTGTAAAACAGAGTCACAACTCTGCTTTGGTTCAAACTGTCTAAAATAGTTTGTACTTCAATACCGCTTTTAAGCTGTGTTTCGCTAAAAGACGGTCCTAATAATATAGTGTTTTCGCCGTCGAAAAAATACAATTGTTTATCTATGTCATTGAACCAAAGATCGCCTACACCTAATGTCTGCGGCTGGACGTTAGAAATAGTTGCAGAGCTTACAGGAACAAATGCAGTTCCTGTATATACTTTAAGTTTTAGTTCGTTTGTATCAAACCATACTTGGCCAGCAATTGGTTTTTCTGGTTCTGCTGTGCTTGCAAAATTTTCAAGCAATTGAATAAGATTTTCATTATAGGCTTCGCCGAAACCACTATAGTTTTTACCTATTAATGTCAAATCAGTAGTTTGGTCATCGATTTGGCCATCTGCTACTGTCGTTAATAGTGTTCCGTCTGTTTTGTTAATCTGATATGCCATTTAATTTCCTATTCAAAAGTAGTCTCGAACTCGGCTGGTCCAGATCGTATTATATAATTTAGAGTCAAATAAGGGTTCATAATACCAACAGCAGTTCCTAAATTTACAGTTTCTGGTTTCTTTATACCGCCCGAATCATATAGGTATTGTGCTTGTCCAGGCTGTGTTCCGCCAAGGCCCGATACACCCGATGCGTTAATTGCTGAATCTGGCAGTACTGCACCGTACTGTATGCCGTCTGCTATCATATCGTGGCTGTGCTCAGGAAGATTACTTAACTGTAGTTCGACGTTGCTCGCGCCGCTTGATGCGCCTAAGGTTGTTGATTCGATGCCTTCTACGCGCTCAGGCGACGGTATGCCGCCGCCGGCGTCTACATAGGCACCTGTTGGGCTTCCTGTTAACGGAACCTGATCGCCGTTGTCCATGTTATGTCTACCCAAAGCAAATCTTCCTCTTAGATCGGGTAGCCTAAAAGTGTTTATCCCTCGCACCGGTTCTGTTCCGTTGTATGTTGTACCTAAGATATCGAACAACTGAGGATATTTTGCAATTTCTACCTCACTGCCGTCACAAAGCAAATAACCAACTGGAGGATTTTGTCCTGCATATGGAATGATTGCGCCGATTGGCATGCCTAAGTCGCCAACAAACACATCACGTGACTGTTTGTATAAACCTGTATCTGAGCCTTCGGATCTAAATGTTAAAACAAAGTCTGATCGTTGACTTTGTGTCGGAAAAGGTTCAGGTTTATCGTTAATAATCGCAGATGTAAGCGAAGTTTGGAATATTTTTGTTCTAGTCCCAACTTGGCCGTCAAATTGTATTGGAGCAGAAGTTACATCTCCTGCCAACTGAAAACTGGTTATGTCTTGTAGTGCTGTTGCGGTTGCGGCATTTCCTGATATGTTACCGTCGATTGTTCCTACAATTTCGTCTGCTCGAATGCGTACAGCATTAATTTCTTTCCATCGACTATTTTGCGTGCCTAAAACATATTGTCCGGTATTAGAGGGAAGTATATCTGTCGCGGTTGTTTGATCAAGCACTTCTAAAGTGCTTCCTATTTTTAAGTTTTTTGTAATAGACATCCCGCCAGCGGTAGAAATGCTACCATTGTTGAGATTTGTACTTTCCGAATTATCTTGTATCGATAATCTACCTTCTGCGATTCCTACATTGCCTACTACATCTAAGGCATTTGTAGGAGATAACGTATTGATGCCTACCCTGTCATCTATTATACGCACAATAGTAGAAGGAATATTATTTCTATTTGTCTGTATGTCTATCGAACTTCCTACAGCATTGTTAAAAATTTTCGCTGTGTTTGCGCCGTCTGACAACAACCGAAAGCTGCTATCGATGCCAATATTAAGTCCATTATTATTTCTAATATTAAATGATTGATCAGTTGTGTTGACGGTGTCGTTACGCAAAAATCTACTCGAGGGGACTGTTTCGCTTCCTACAACTAAGCTTTCTGATTCAGTTGCTGTTCCTATTAATTTAGGTAACACTCCGCCGAAAAGTTCTGTAAACTGATTACGTTCGTTTTCGTCGCCGGGTGTAGTTATATTAATTCCTGCCGATATACTATCAAAACCAGTAATTTCTACCTTTGGTGTAAATGTGTCTTTACTTACTATAGCTACTGGGAGATCTGCCAAATAAAGTATCAATATAGATCTACTTATATTATTGGTATCAGTTATAGTTTCAACAGCAGGCCCGTATCTCAAACCATCAATTGTGCTTTCTTGAGGACCAACAAGAAGCCATCTCTGTCCAGTAAATATCCTCAGTTGCTGATTTGCAGTATCAACCCACAATTCTCCTACATTAGAATCTTCAACGGCAGGCTGAGCTACGCCTCGTTGTATATTAGATGCAGCACGCCAATTTGTATTATCGAATATTTGTAAAATACCACTGTCTGTGTCGTACCACAATTGTCCTTCTACAGGGTTGACGGGTTGCTCATTGTCTGCAAAATTTTCGAGCAACTTTAGAAAGTTTTCTCCGATTATCTGTCCATAGCCTGTTACATTTCTCCCTGGAAAAGTAAGGCTTGTGTCGGTATTAGATGTATTATCAAATACAGTAATAGGACTTTTATTTTCGCTGTCTGTAAAATTAATAATATATGGCATCTATTAAACCTCGTTGAAGCCCGTCAAACTTTGAATACGTATAGTGTAGTCTATTTGGAGCAGTCGATTAAGTGACTTCTGAACAGGATGGAAAATAACATGTGTTAAAAGTTTGCCAGAACCGTTTGGATCAAACGATCTAAGACCCAGTTCGTCAAAAACAAATTCGCCATCAAGGTCAACGGAATTATCAAATGCTTCTTGTTCATCCGGCTCGCCATAATCTAGCAAACAGCTTACAACTATATCACTGTAAGTTGCACCACTAATATGTCTCACTTCGGTTTTATTTCTAAACGGATCACTATTTTCTATGGAATTTTGATCTATTACTTTAGAATATGTTTGATTATAAAGACTAGAATTTGTTCCAATTGTATTTGGAGTAAGATATGTAATTAATCCCGTAGGATCAACTGTTGTTCCTCCAGATCCGAAATCCATTTGAAAAAGCGTTCCAATGCCTTGATTTGACAAAGAATTGGCTAGTGCAATACTCATGTTTTCATAATGTATTGCATTTCTTTTGTCTATAAAAACCTCATTAGACGCAGGATCGTATATTTTTATATGGCCTTCGACATGAAAACCTGTTGTTTCGTCTGGTTTTTTAGATGGTTGCGTGTTATTTTCCATTGACATCTCTTAATTTGCTATGTATTTATTCAGGTAATTCGGTATTCTTTTCCTGTATGAATTTTGCGATAACAGAGTTGTTATCAATCAGCGATTCTCCAGTTGTAGCTGTGCTTTCGCCTCTGTCATACCAAGAAGAGCCGGTTTTCTTAATCACTGTAATTCTAGTTCCGGCCTCAGGAACAGCAGTAAGTCTGATAAAAGTGTCTTCGCCAGACACACTAAAATCTGCTTCAACTGTTTCGTCAGATTCTGGGCTGTATGCTCCTAATTCGGCATTAAACATTTGTCTAGGTGTTTTAACCAGTCGGCGACCGCCTACAAAAACTTCAACGTCGTTGCACTGATAATAGTTGTTTGGAATTGTGTTTCTAAACCAATTTTTTATATCAGTCTTTTGAGGAATAAACGGTAGAGGTCCTATCAAGTTCGAACTGCCGTCAGATACAAAATCAATTCTTTCTTGCGATTCTGAATATGGAATTATATCACTTATTCCCTGTGATACTATTTTAGAACCTGCTGAATAAGACTCACCAATAGGCGATCCTAGTGCTCCTCTTCTAAGTTGGCTTAGTGTATTGCCTGTTTTGTTAAAATATTCAATTTTTTCGCCGTCGATTTCGATCATTCCCGGCCGATTTTTCTCTGTATCAGGTTCATATAGTAATTCTGCATTTGAGACTACAATTTCTGTGTCATAATAATTCAAATCCTGCTGTAATACAATATCATTTTTACTGTATCTAAAGAATCTATCTACATTAAGCATGTCTTTGTGTATCTCATAGGCACTAGGCAGAGAGAATACATCATTGCCGAAGGCAAATATTTTAATGATGTCTGATTCCGTTGTTTGACTGTTTAAATAAACACTTCTTTTGTCTGGTGACAAATAATATTCGCTGTCCAATGTTAATCGTTCTCCGTTTAGGTAAACGTAAAGGAAACTGGCAGATACTGGTTCAAAATTCAGCTCAAATTTTACTTGGCCTCCTGAATATTCGTCGCTGATAAATTCTTGCGAAGGGTACTGTCTAAACCATGTAATCTGAATTGTGTCACTGTGCTGTAAGTCTACAGATTCTGATATAATTAAATTGTTTTCGTTAATTCTAAAATCTGTTCTAAAGTCGTTTTCTATTTTTATAACGTCTCCTTCTACAAGAGCTTCTTCATTTATAATAACAGTTTTAGTTGTTCCATTAAACACGTAATCAGTAATAAATTCTAACTGCTCATTGTTTTTAAACACAGTTAAATTAGCATTTAATATAGATCCTGCACTTTCTTCAGGATCTGTGCCAATTACAATTTCATTATTGGTCCCGTCATATATTTTAACAACTGTGTCAACACCTCGCAGTACACGATTATTGACTTCTACAAGAACACTGCTGTTTTCAGCACCTTCTTGCAGATTAGCATAGTCAGTAATTTCAAAAGATCTCGTGCTGCCATCGTGCTGGGAAGATTCTTGGTTAATGGTCACTATGTCCGACTCGCTAGAAGTTAAATTAGAATAAGCACCAAGTGCAACAATCTTTATTGAGTCATTAAATTCTGGAGCATTACCAAACTGGACTAAAGTTTTATCTGGCTGATCAGTTAGCTCGGTACTATCAATAAATTCAACATCGGTTTGTATTCCGTTTACTGTAACAAAAATTGAGCTTGTTAGATCAAAATTAGCACTTGTTAAAAACAGCGAAGTTTCTCCGTCGCCTACATATTCTTTAAAATCAATTATTCTAAGACCGCCTAAACCAATTGAAAATATTTCTATAGTAGATCCTGTTGCGGGCGGGTCAAAGAATTCCAATGTATAACTATTGAGATTTAAATCGTAGTCTGTTTCAAAAGTTTTCTGCTGTTTGTCAACGTAAACTATTACAGATTTTGTTTCTAGAATCGTTTGGCCTATGTCGAAAAATCTAGTGCTTCCGTCTCCAACGATTTTACGAGTAAGTGCTGGTGTTGTACCAGAAATTGAATTCTGATAAACTGTAATTGACAAACTGTCTAAAACCTGTCCTGGAACATTTTCTTCGGTTGCAGGAGTATTTTCTGGAGTATTATAGCCATCGCCGTCTATGGATATTTCCTCTGGCGTGCTTCCGTTTGCAGTAATGTAGGCATTGTCTATACTGGAAAGAGTGCCTCCCGACAGTCTTGTGTCTAATACATTAATATCATTTATTGTTACAGAACCGTCAGAATCTGCAGGACGGAATATTAAGGTATCTCCGTCATTTAGACTAACGTATGACCCTATCTCAACAGTTCTACTTGTGCCATCGCCTACAAATGTAGGCATAACTGCATTTTTGTTTGTTACAAGACTAGAATCTCCGTCGGAAGCAAAATTAGGGTCGTCTATCCGTACTGTAGTAGGCATATTGAATTCCGAAGAATACTGCAAATTATCAATTGTAGGTTCCGGTATATTTTGTTGCCTTTGCAGATAAACGTTTATTTCTTGCCCTTGTGCAGGAATAAAGGGCAAATCTATGGAGTTAGTCGACCCATCTACAACAACATAAAAATCGGATTCGGACTCAACACTGTCCCAGGAATCCGTAAACCATGGAAGTGCATCCCAACCGCCGGTAACATCAAACGTTGTTCCTTGAATCTTAACACCGCCATAATCAACGCCGGTCATTAGCTGATCTAAATCTTTCCCTTTCATTCCTGTTCCAGGACTGTAAAAGGAATCAATACGATCTACTGCATCGAAAATTTCTTGGTTAATGGTGTATGTAATTTCAATACTATCGCCAACAGCAGGTGGTTCGACAAAAGTAATCTGTCCTTTAAGGGCATTATAACCATTTACGTTCTGTTTAAACAGTGTAATCGAATAATCGCTATCTAGTGCAAGTTGGTTGTTAATGCTAACTGAAATATTCTCGTTGGAATTAGACGGCGGATACTTTAACGAATAAACCGCAGACGAGCCCGTTCCAACAAATGTTTCAGAGTTGGTAAATTTTTGGTAATTGCCTAGCGCAGAAAGTCTATCAAACTTAATTGTTAAGTCCATTGATCTCACTTTCGAATCGCCTATTATTGCTACTGCTCTTGCAACGGTATCGCCGGTGCTTGTTCCTCCAACTAGTTTAATTTGAGGTGCTTTGGTATATCCTTGTCCTTGATTAAGTATTTTTACACCACGCACTCGGCCATTGGCAATATAGGCAATTGCCTCTGCTCCTGTGCCGTCTCCTTCAATAAGCACTCTCGGCTGTGCCACATAATTGCTACCTGGATCGGTAACTTCAATATTGACAACCCCAAATCCGTTGTTGTCTAACCACCATCTCCACGGATATTCCTGAACAATAGGATCCGTAGATTGAGTTGGAACAACCCGGCCTTGTGTAGAATTATAATAGGCAGGCAAGTCGAAATCGGTTGTAGAAGTTCTCGACTCGTCTGTGTTTTTATATTTGCTTACAAATTCTCTAATAGAAGATCGATAGGGTTTTACTTCATTGACATAATCTTCGTAACTTTCGAGGCTGTCATTTTCATAGTTTATTTTCTGTTTTAGATTACCTACACGATGAGTTGCTTTGAGAAAACTTGTTTTAAACAACCAATCTACATATGCCTGCTCTACTAACACATATCGCATGGTTGCAAAGAACAGTTTATTGTATTCCTGTGCGTAAGTTCCTATAAAAATGTCATTTTTAACAGCTTTTAAAATATTCCTTATTTCTTGCGAATTATTATTGTCATAAAAGCCGCCATCATAGGCACTTGCAGAGTCATAACCTATTCCAGCTAGTGAAGTATCAAAAATAGATCTGTCAAATTGAATAGTGCCACGTTCACGACCTACTAGTGTGTATTTGTTTAAGAAATCACTTTCACTGTCGGATACTTTTTCAAAAACAGCCCAGCCGCCTGAACCGTATTCTTGTATTCTTAACAGATCTCCTATTTCAACTTCTACAGTCGGTTCTTGTGCAACACTTTGTATTTCTTTAACGATGCTGCGTTCGGCGCTATAACCTTCCTTCCAAAAATCTGCAAACGACCAATATCTTGCGGTGTCGAACGCCTGAGATAAGCTTCGGAAAAATACTTGTCTCTGGTCGTCCCAACTGTAAATCCCCCAAAATCCATTTGCGTTAGAATCTGATTTTACTAGAACTGCAAATCTTCTTGCTTTTAAGGTAATTTCTGTGTAATTTCGACCTCTCCTAGTGACAGTCACGCCGTTTACTCTGCCCTGATTATCTATTGTAACTTCAACTTCAGCATTTTCCCCGTTACCTTCTATTTCTACAATAGGAGCAATTTTATATCCAAACCCAGGATCTAAAATTTCTACTGTTTCCAGTTCTCCGTCGGCTAGATTGGGTTTTAAAACTGCCTGTTTTAATCTAGATGTTCCGATAGACTGTAAATCTTCAAACACATCCACTTCAGTATCATACAGATTTAGCAAAGGACTAGGTGTAGTATCTACTAAATTCAAATTCTCAAAACTGATAGTGTCTGCAAACGGTTCTTGCCTTAGCACAGTATTAACTCGATCAGTTACGATTTCTAAAGCTTTAAACCTGTCAACAAACATACTTTGTCTTGGCCTATACAGTATACCATACTTTTGTTTTGTTGGAAGATTTTCAGCAGGGACCTTTAACCCTGCAGAGTTGTACCCTACAAGACTGTCTATCCATTTGTTTTCTAATTTTTTATTAGGAACGCTTGTTGCTACGCCTTCTGACAACAACTGCCACTCGCTGTGAACAGGATTTTGTTTTTGTAGTGATGTATAAAATTCAAAGTTTACTAACGATGTTGACTCATTAACAACATTATCAAAATTATATAGAATAAAACTGTTGGGTCCGCTTAGGCCTATAAATGCAGATCCGACGCTTTGTGGGTTTTCAATTAAATCTCTAATGCTAGCTGCGCTAAGATTCTTGGTTAACTCGTCGCCGACAATTGTTTTATTTCTTACCCAGTAGTAGTATAAGGTTTGTGTTGGCTGTTGAGTATCGGGGTCGAACAAGGTTTTAACCGAATACACGTTGTCTTCAGGATACAACGGTTGTCCTGAAACTCCAAGGTTTAACCCTTCTGTTGTGTCGGCTAAAAGACTCCATTGGCTAGGTAGCAGGCGCGACTCGACCCATTCGTAGATGTCGATCCTCGATCCTGTCACTTGTCGATTCCAATTTCCTAATCTATAAGATAGTTCTCCTTGTTCGTAATCTAGCCACTTCGCTGTAGAGACATCCCACCAAATTTTTCCTACGTTTCGATCAGCCCACGCGGTTTGAGGATCAACCACCGCATCGAGCTCTAAGCTAAAGCTATATACTGCCGGATCGTAGCTGGTTTTAAAATCTATCTGTGATTCTGCAATGTTTAAAATTTTTCCTTTGGCAGAATCTACAACATCTAGGTCTTGTATCTTAACACTGTTTATGTTATCGTATAATTCAGTAGATTTTACTAGATCAATATTAGTTTTAGCTTGTTGTTGCGCAATGGTCCTCAATGATTCTGCGTTTACAAGTTTATTGAAGGTTCTAAATTTCCCTCTGCCGCCATCTTCTAATCTATAGTGCGGAGATCCCACAACAATATTATTACCTTCTGCATCTACGCTAGAACCAAAACCTTCGTTTGCTTGTAAATCTTCTTGTATTTTTTCGGCTAAGAAATATTTGCTTCCTTTTAGTTCAAACAGGTAGACCGAGCCTGCATATCCCGGCTCTTCAAAAAACTCTGTAGTACGTTCGTCAAACACTGTTGAGTTGTTGTCGAATCTCACAGGTGGTGCGTAAGGAGAGTTTTTAGCTCCTACTGCAATTTTACTAGTATCCGAGCTGATAGAAATGCTGCTTCCAAAAAATTCATTAGGATATCTTTCAAAGCTGCTGATGTCCTGTGCTAGACTGAATGTGTTTCCAGTATTTCGAAATATGTATACAGAACCTTGATTTTGTAAGTTTATATCGGCCTTGGGGCTAGATACTACCAGCAATGATCCGGCAGCGTCAACATCTAAATCAAAACCAAACTCGTCGCCCGAGCTTATTTCTATAAACTGGCTGTCGTCGGCTAAAATCGTGCTGGTTGATATTGTCTGGTCTAAGACATATTTTCCTAGATCATTTTTCTTAAATACAAAAACTTTACCGGTCGGAGTTGCGGTGCTGTCTCCAATATTTTTCCACGGCAGGCCGACTGGTTCTTGTCCGTAACTGAATATTGAGGAATCAGATGTTTCTAGATCATTTACCAATTGATGATACGATCCTTGATATTTTACAACATCATTTTCTTTGTATTCGTAATCACTTCTCCAGACGCCTTTGTAGTTTTCAAAATATTGATCGTCGGCAAACGGTGCGCTGACAGCAAGAACAGAACCATCTGTGTTTGATTTTATTCTATGGCCAAACTGCTCGCCTTCAGAAATAAGTGGTAATACTTCTGTGTCTGTTGCGCCGAAGTTCAGTGTAGAATCAAAAAATGTTTGTGTTGTGTCTAACTGCAACATCGGTCCTAAATGACCAGCGGAAGCAATTGTCCATGCGTTGCTTTCGACCGGGTATTTGATATTTGCCTCGCTAGCAGGGAAAACATTTTGCTGAGCTTGATAAAGATTTCCATCAAACCATACAATACTGCCCACCGGATAGAAAGGATTAGTTCTTACAGTTCCGTTGCTGATAAAACCAGCCTGGTCACCGTCAATCTTTGCTATGATTCTATCACCCACAGAATAGAATATTCCAGTAGAGCCGTTAATTTCATTCCAATCTGTATCACCTAGTGTTTCTATGAGTAGATCTTGGCCTGTTTTAATTTGATTAATAGGCAAGACTGTGCCAGGATCATAAGCACCTGCAAAACTATAATCTGTAGCATGTATCCAATCATTGCCTACGTATTTGTACACATAGACGGCACCGGTGCTGTTGTTTGCTCCGGGAGCAGAAACAAACATTGTATATTCGTCGTTGTTTTTGCTGATTGAAATTTGTGATCCGAACAGCTCTAGGTCTGTCGGTCTAGGACTTACAAAGCTAAACTCATGCTCCCATTGATCATTCTTATATTCATATATGTCTATCATCCCTTGAGATGCAAGCGAGCTTCTTCGACCGGTGAATGTTGCTGGAATGTTTTTAGCAAATTGCCATCTATCATTATATACATCAATTGTGCTGCCGTCGCCTTCGATTTCTTCTTTGGGTGTCCATAATAGTCCATCGTGCAACACAATATCTCGACTAGAATAATTGCCTCTTGGGTCAAAAGCACCTTTATAGTTGCTTGGAACATCGCCGGCCTTAGGAGAGCCTACAGCAAGCCATTTTTCGTCAGGGCTTACAGCTATTGATTCTCCGAACGACCTTTCTACGAAGCTGGATAGGCCAGGAACAGGTTGGACAATTTGTTTTAAATCCAACGATTTTCTATTATCTAGGTAAACAGGAATACTAGCTGTAGCTGGATCTGACGCTAATATTTGCTTTTTATTTGCAATGTACTTTACAACAGAGCCTAATCTACCCGGTTGACTGATAGCATCTTCGCTAACGTTTTTTGATTGATATAATTTTTGTTTTTCTAAGACTGACCATTTATTATTTTGATCGCTATCAACAAACAATTTAGAGCCTTCGCGAAGATGTGCAACAGCATCTTCTGGCATGCTTTCGTAATCAACAAATCTTGCTTCTTCGAGTCTATAAACTGATGCCTGGGTGCTATCGTCTGGCTCGGGATCGTCTGCATCGGGCGCCTTTAGTATGGTTACGGTTTTAGGTCCAATGCTTTGGATCTGATAGATACCATTAAAATTTGTAATATTTTTAAAACCAACATATTCATCTGGTTGAAAATTGTGATAACGATTAAACTCAACTGTTATCGTATTGGTATCAGCAACGATTCCTGTTACACTTAGTTCAGGAGTAAGTAAAAATCTTAAAACAGTCCAATCTCTTCCGTCGAACGTAATCCAAATATGATCTCCATCGACTATATCTTCGATGTTAAGTGCCGGCAAGTCTTGTCTAGTACGAACTACAAATTCAGTTTGATCTGTTCTTACGTACCCTGCTGTTCGAGATGCATGTGTCGCGGCCGTTACAGGTATTACATCAGTAACAAACTTATCGTTGCCGATAGTAAAGTTGTCTGCATTAATTCTATAATAAAAATCGGCTGCGTTGTCTGTGTTTCCGTCAATTAAAACCAGTTGCGGGTCTGATTCGAATTTATCCTTTCTTAGTTCAATTTCATATTCTTGAGTCTGATCTATACCTCCCAAGAAGCCCGAACGAATTGCCCATTCCTCATTTAATTCTAGACTGTCTTCGTCTGCGTTGTCACTTAATTTATCGAAAACCTTGTCTAGTGCATTTCTTGTGCCTTTTTCCTGTATAAATCCTTGATATAATCTAAATTGTGTTACAGGATCTTCCGCAATATTCTGCAGATATTGTCTAGGTTGATATCCAATATTGTGTCGTGCAAGCAGTTTTTGATTTTCGCTGATTCCGCTGCTTGTTACTTCAAAATAGTCTTCAAAGCTGTTAATTCTATAATCAAAGTTAGGAACAAGTTGTTTTTCTGGCTGAGAATCTAGTTTAGACCAATTGCTGTCATCAAAAAACTCTTTACCAGTTTGATTTCTAAGGCTTACCCAATTATAACTTTTATATCTAACAATGTCGCCTAAGTTATAGTCTACAAACGGCTGCCAGTCTCTAATGTTTACGTTATCGAACAAGAAACCAGGAGAAGTATAATCGCCGTCCCAATCTACAGTTCTAAAACCTTGTGATTTAATTCTACCTTGCCTATAACCTGTGGATTTGTCATATATTACATCATTAAACACTGTTCTATCAGTAAACACTGTGACGTGTTCTTTGAGCACATAATTCAATTGTAGGAAGAATATGCCGTCGTTTATGTTTTCTACGCCGATTTCGAAAGATTGAAAGGATCTTTCTACGTTGATAAATTTTGGGTCAATAGTTCGTCCGTCACTCTTTAATAGATTATAAGGATAAAATCCATCCAGTAGGTTTTCCGCTACACCTACGGGCTTTCTTACTTTGAGTTTTTGCGCTCCTGGCGACACAGTAAGCAAACTTCCTATTTCCCAATTGTTTTTTGTCCAGAATAAAAATTCTTTTGCTGACGTTGTCCAGTCTTGCGGAGTTTGATTTTCAAAGTCATATTCATCAAAAACAAAACCTTGATCGGAGAGATATTCTCCGTACCCCAGTAAGAAATCTACCACGTCCTGTATTGTAGTAAGAGTTGTTCCGTAGGTGAGTCGAGATACAGATCTCTTGTTAAACCTTCTGCGTTTAAATGCCTGTGTGCCACCTGTTACAGGAAGTTTAGGCAACTGCGCATACAAGGATGAATCAAATGTCTCTCCAGATGTGTGTGTTTGGGTAGCACGGTAATAAGTTCCGTTTCTTTCTACGATCGTACCATTGTTATATCTTTGATTTGCAGCCCACGTTACGAACTCTTCGGATATTCCGCCAACTGTTATGACAGGATCTTGTTGGTTTGACAGAGCATCGTAGTATTCGAAAAATGGATTTATATTGTTATAACCTCTAACACTCCAACCGTTGTCCTGTTTCTCAAAAATCACACCACTATAAATCAGTGTTTCTACAGGACTGCTCACATTGAAAATGATATCGTAGTTTTCTGGCGGAATAAAAATACTTTCGTTGGTTGACGAAGGTGACTTCGAGTCTAGCAAAAATTTCTGCTGAGCCTTGTCTACAAACCCGCTCATTCTTACACTGAGATTGGTGTCAATATTTTGTATTTTATTTTCTAGAGATTCTCTACCTACACCTAAATCACTTAGATAGTCTTTGACATAATTGATAAGTCCAGCAGTTTGAATTCCGTCGATGCTGGGAATTTCAATGTCACTGGGTTTAAAAAATGTTTTGGTATTTGTGTCAACCAATTGTCCTAAGAGATTGCGCTCTGTGGTTTGGCGATCTAAATTAGTGGTAATAAATTTGAATGGCTTTAACAGGCACATTGCAATCACATAGGCAAATGGCAATTCGGAACTTCTTCTCCAAGCGGCTTCTGCCGGTGCAACATCGCCTACCAAGAATGATCCTCGATTGTTGACCAATGCAAAGTTTTTAGCAAACCCGCTGTCTAACGGACTTAATAAATTGCCAGCATCGTCTACGGGTATGTGTCCTAGTATTGTCGAACGAGCATATCTAGAATCGAAACCTTGCCTTTCACCTTGTCTGATGTACCCGCGACTGATGTCTTCCCATAAGATGAGGTTGCCACTAGTGTAAGGTGCAGGGCCGTATTCTTCTTCCCACCACTCAGGCATTTCGGAAAAGCCTAGCATTTCCCAAGGATGCACGTGCGGCTCGTCTGTGTCATAGATGTATAGATACACACCTCTCCACCAGCCTGGAAGATTTTCAGTGTTAGTATAATCTGTTAGGTTAGAATAGGTGTAGGTAAAACTGTTTTCCGAATCCAAATAGACGTTGTTAGAGTAATCTATGTTAGAATCAGTTACCCATCTTAGAAATTCTGCAGCAAGTATGCTGTCTAGGTCTTCTTTAGAAAAGTCTCCCTTGTAATAATAACCGCCAACTACTTGATCTATATCAAAGAAATCTTTATCATAATTTACTTTGATGTTATTGTAAATTCTTTTTTCAAGTTCTAATATTAAATCGTCTCGAAAGTCTCCATAAGTAGTAGTTAGGCTTCCGTCGTGTCCTTGAATGACTTCTCTAGGTTGTGTGAAAGTTGTATCAACATATTTTTTTGGTTTGAATCGTTTATACGAGCCTAGAGCAGTTGGCGTTGGCGGAATATAATTAGCAGAAGTATTAACATATTCTCTTATCTGTATTCTGTCGCCTTCGCTTAGGGGTGTAAGAATTGTAATAAAACCAAAATCTGTGTCAAACACATAATCTTGCCCGTGCAACAACTGTTGATCGTTTATGTAGGCATATACTGCACGCCTTGATAGAGAATCTAAATCAAAATTTTCGTCTAATGTAAAAGTGGTTATACCCGGATCGTCCACTGTTATGTCTATTGTTGTGTACGCCCCGCTTCCTATCATGTCGCTGTCAGAGAACGGAGACGCCGGGCTCATTGTTTTTCCAAGATCAGTAATAATTTCGTCTAAGAAGTCTGGAATACTATCATTAAAATCTATTTCGACGGCCTTTTTAACAAATCTATTTTTAAAATTTGTATAGGATCTTTCAGCAAATTGTATAGCCCGTACTAAATTAGATTGTTTATCACACAGCATCAATACACTCAAAGGAGCAATACCGCTGTGCTTTACAAAACGTGTTGCATTTTGTATGTAATTGTTTAGATCACGAACATTGGTGTTACCAGGCAACTGTCCTGTTAGGCGCGCATCAAATTCAAAAGCGGATTTTAGATGATCTGTTGCTTGTCCTAGTGTAAGGGTTGTAAGAGCCGCATTAAACGGGTTATTTTGAAGTCCAATGGGTAATTCATAATAGCCTAAGTCAGGGTCTACGTCTCCTATGACCTTAACTGTTACAATGTCATCAGAGTCAAATTGTCTTTCAAATATGAACGAGTTCTGCTGTCGTTCGTAATTGCTTGATATTTGTTTTCCGTTAACATAAAATCTTATTTCGTGGTCGGGATCGTTTGACAAATTGTCCCAATCAACAGTTTGGAAAGTAACTGTGTTTGTCTGTTGTTCTATGTTTGCAAAGTCTACGATTGGTTGTAGATATTTTGAATCTGTTTGGCGCCAGCCGTTGCCTAAATTGCCGTCCAAAAGATAGAATGTGGTGTTTATTGGAATTTCAAATGTTTCTATGTTTTCGCCGTATGTAACTGTGCCTCTATCTAAATGCCATTCGAACTGTATATCACCTACATTGTCAATGTTTAGATAGCTGATTGAAAATCCTAACTCACTATCCACAGGCCCGTTTCCTTGAGCATAAGAAAAGATCGAGTTTCCTCTAAACGTAGACACAGGATAGACATTTGTGTTGCCCAGAATGTTACCTGCGTCATCGAAAAGATCAAACAGGGGTGCTTGGTTTACAGAATCTTTGCGTTGCGCACGCTGCCAATTCGCTCCATCAAAAAAGAACATAGAGTTACTGTATTGATCGCCTCGTCTAACAAGAACACAGTCGTCCTGTTGAGAGGTTGCGTCGACGTCTTCGGCCAAATGAATCTGCCTATTGCCATTAAAAGTAATAAACTCTACTCGATAAATTTTGTTGTTGGTTAGCGGATCGGTATCATTTACAACAAGAAGTCTTGCTCCGTTAAACAATCTTTCACCGTCTACGCTGTACCCTGCGGATCCTTCTATGGTAGAAAGCACATCTGTTGTAAAGTCGTCAACAAAGTCCACCGTTTGTTTAGCGGTTATGCCGTGCTGGAAAAGTTTAAGGTTTGGTTTAAATTCAATAATTGGACGTTTTGCACGCAGTTCTTCCGGTGCGGCAAAATCTTGACCTCGTGTTCTATATGCTTGCTCCAGCACAGATCTATGGAACCATCTGTTGTAGCGGCTCCAGGGGTTTCGATCTCTACTGTCTCTGCGAATTAAAACATAATCTTTTTGGCCAGGGAAATTATTGGCGTCGTCAAAAGGCTGTGTGTCGAATCCTGCATTATCAAAAAATACTTCTGGGCTTGTGCCTGAAATTTCGGGCGGAATCAAATCTTCAAAGTTAGTAAGCGTGATTCCATCGCCTACGCCCTCAATTAACCACGACCCTTTGCTGTATTTTTCTGGAACTGTTTGGCCAGTGAATTCAATTACAAGGCCGTTTGTAAACTCTATACCGTTAGAGCTGGTATAATTTACTTTTCCGATTATGTCCTTTTCAACATCTAAGAAAGTATTAGTGTCAGCATCGGCTATAATAAACTGTCCAAGTCTGTTTGGATCGTTAGCACTTTGATAATACAGCAGGTCTGGGGCGTCTAGCGGTACCTCGAACGTTATTGTTCCTTGTTCTGCTCCGTTATTTTCAATGCCTTCATTGTACTCAAAACTGTTTCCTGTTGCATTGCTGTCAATCAACTCCCAATCCTGCGAGTCTACATCTATTGTGCTGTTGTCACTAGGAGTGTTTTCTGCTAGAGATTTAAACAATTGTCCATTTACTACAGCTAAATCGCCAGGAAAATAAGTTTTTGTGGGATCAAATTGTAGCGACCCCACATCATAATTGGTCTTTATTACAAAACCCTCGTTGGGAGAATTAACTTGGAATTTATAAGTTTGTCCACGATACAGTGTAATTGTAGGATTATTTGTAAGACCATCTGGTGTAAAGATCCAAGAAGATCCCACACCCTGAATTACTCTATATGTGCTTTGTATAGATTGTGTTTGGCCCGCAACGTCGAGCGACGGTGGCCCTAGAGGAGCCCAAAAATATTCTCTATAGTTTGTAAATTTGTCCCAATCTATAGGAGGATTCCAAGAATAATGATCCTGATCCGAAATTAGGTCATCACGTTCGTTGTTGTTGTTAAAAAATTTAAGCTGGTTTTTTAAATCTAGATAATCATAAAAATCAGTGATTTCGTTTTTATCGTTTTTTACATTTACACCGGGTTCAAGCTGGTATCTACTGCGTAGAGTCTCATCAGAATCTAAATAGACACTGTCCCCTCTAAATGTTTTTCCGTAGCGTTGGCCAAAATACCCTACAATACGTTCTAAACTGCCTGGTTGCGTAATAGGATCTACGACACCAGAAAAGAATTTGTTGTTACTGGCTGTTTGAAAAACTTGTGGTAACAGCTCTTGTGTCTTTCTAATAGGGATTCCGCTGTTTGGGTACTTTTTACCAGCCATTAGTAAGTGCTTCCTCCGGTAGTGCTAGATCCAGTCATTGTACTATTCAAATCAGTAATAGAAGAAGTTACAGTAGTTGATATTTGACTAGAACTCTGTGCTGTTGTATCGCCTTCGTTGCCCAGCACAGTGTTGTTAATGCTGGTAACTATTTCTACTGTGTCGACTGTTGCGCCACTTATAAAGATTTCGTTTGGTGCGCTTTGTATTTCAAACAAGCTTCCAAATGCTTCACCTGCTTGCTTGCTTACAATTGTAAAGTTACTTATAAAAGGCGCTAGCTGATTAAAAATATATGTATTCATTTCACTTACATAAAATCTATCGCCAAAGTCCCAATTGTTAATATCAAAAAACGCGTTTACAGCATTAATAATTCTAACTTTTAGATCATTGTCGCTTATTCTCTGCTCTGGATTCTTTACAACAAGGAATCGAGCTTGAAGTTCTGGCTCAGCGTCTTTGCCAAAAAGCACTTTATATGCAACAGGATGATAAACAATTTCGTCAGAAATGCTCTTGATATTGTTAAGCTGTTGTCCAAACTGTATTCTTAATTCGTCTGTGGTAGGCAATTCGGGCTTTGTTGCAGTACCGTTGATATAGTTTCTAAATTGAGTGTCGTAAGAACGTGTTAAAATAAACAGGTCTATGATATTGCTGACGCTGGGGTCAATTCTTCTTTCTTCGCTTGCATTGTGAATGTATTCAAATCTTATGCCATCTCGGCCGTAGACTGCTTTAAATTCAGGCCTAAGAATCAGCGTGTTTGTATTTCTATCAACCTGTTTGACTCTATTTTGATTTACGTCATAAAAATAAATCAGCTGTCCGTTTTCTTCAGAGTTGATATCGACATCCTCTTCTGACTCTAAAATTTTAAATAGTGTAGGATCTTGATATTCAAAGCTAGTAGATCCGTACTCGTCAATTTCTCTTTTAAATATTAAGAAATTCAATTCCGAGTCTGCGCCTGCAATTTGCTCAAACGAATCTGGGTTGTCGATAACACCGTCTTGATCTTTGTCGCTAAATGCAAGCTTGATTTCTTTGGTGCTTTCGTAACCGTCTGCAAATTTAATTGTGTCGCTTATTTCAAAATCTATATCGTTCACAAGCGGGGTTGTAAAATCACTACCGGTATTAATACCTAGAACACTAACGGTATCTTTAACAACTTCGCCGGTGCGTGAATTATAGGATCTATCTGTGCTGTCAAAATAGAATCGATTTTGATTTAAGCTTCCGAATACATAGTCTAATTTTCTAATTCTTACTTCATACCTGTCAGCTTTCTGTACAAATGCTACAAACCAGCTAGAGTCTAAAGAATTGTTACTTGTGTCTCCGGCAGACCCCAAATTAAAATCATCTATCAAATTTAAATTTGATTCCTCTACGAGATTCCAAGTGGCCGTGTTGTTGTCGTACCGAATACCAAAATCAAAACCCTGTAGTATTTGATTTATCATTTCATTTTCAAAACCTAATGGAAGGTTCTGAACAAATTTTGGTATAATTCGCTCCGCAATTGCGCCTGTAGGGATGCTGTCGCTGAACCTAATCGGTCCTAACCCACTTTCAAGTGTTCCGCGGCCAGCTACGGTACCGTCTCCAGATACACTTACTACCTTGGTCCATAGAGAATCACTAGACCCTTCGTGATCCGCTGGTCCGGGCATTAGTGTTCCTGCAGGATAGTCTAAATGATCCGCAACTGTTTTTGTCATAAAATGAAAACCTGCAGGCGCTTTAAACTTGATCAAAGCATTCGGAGTTACGTATTTTAAAGCACTTGTAGAAAAAGTTCCTACTTGTAATAGCCTAGAATCTATCCCGCTTTCAAAATACCCAGTGCTAGACCCGTCATCGTTTGTAATCTGTTGCCAGAGCGAATTGTCGTCTGCAAATAGTATTTTTGGATAATTTGTAAAATAAAAATTATAAGTGCCGACGTCTTCGAGCTCTGGTTCGATTTCTTGTCTGATAAAATTGATAACTTCATTTCGATTTGTAAAAGTAAGTGTTTTGCTTATTTCTTTGTTTTCTTTATAGATATATCCGTCAGAAGCAAACAATCTTACATCGCTGTATTTGCCTGTTGCATCTACAATATCAAAGTTTCTGCTGATGCCGCTCGAAGTTCTATTAACACTTCTTACTTTTAATATATTTTGGCTCGATGTTAAGGGAGCAAGGTTATAATCTTCTCCAGTAATCATTCTGTTTTGAGTATAATAACTCGCCGGAGCTCGGGTTCGAATACTGTCAATACTTTCAGATGCAGAAGCATTGTTGATACTAGATTGCAAGGCAAGACCTACTGTAAGTGTGTGCCTTACTCCGTTAGAATTAAAATAATCAAAAGAAATATTAATTCCTTTCATTTCATTAGGAGCAATTGTATATTCTATACCGTTGCTCACTCTATAAAAGATTCTAAACGGACCTCTTGGGAGATTTCCATACACGCCATCTGCAAACTGTAGTCTTATTCTGTCGTTTTCTCTAGTTTCGACCGCGTAAATATTTCTAACGTTGTTTTCGATACTGTTAAATGCAATATTATTCCCGCTGAGATTATTAACCTGCGTCCATTCTTGCGTTTGCACAGCGTTGGCATCTAAGGAATATAACCAAACGTCGTTGTCGTTGATATTTTGAGCATCTACATCAACAGTTTCGTTAGTTGTGGGCGTGTCGATAGTAAAATCCGCTGTTTCTAAACTTCCTTGTTTAAAAAGAAGATAAAAACCAGTATTAGCACTGCCAGGACCTCTGCCGTCTTGTCTGTATACAAAGCCCAATTGATTGCCGGGCACAGGCGCTTCTTCATATAAAAATTCTCTGTTTTGAAAGCTAGTGCTTAAGATTTCAAAACTCATGTTCCTGCCGGCTACTGTCTTGTCAAAGCTGAATACAGGCACATCAGTTGATGCTGATCTAAATCTATACTGTTCTGTAGGTATTCCTTGTATAGTTGCATTCCCTTGACTTCGACCAAACTGAGTGTTGTCTGCCATTGCAGAATTTAGGATAGTTAAAAACTGTTCTGACCAGTTTTCGTTGGTGGGGTCGTTCCAAGATATAACCTGTTGTGCTAGGTTTCTGCCGTTGCTGTCGAACACTGCTTCTGTTGTGCTCACAGTAGTAAATTTAAGCAGTCCTTCCGACGGTGTGTTGCGAGATGCTTTGTAACTAAGCATTTTGGCAATGCGTAGCACACTCTCTTTGCGTTCTGCCAGTTCGATAAAATTTTCTCGGCTGGCTAGATCTATTCTAAAAGACAGGCTTTGGCCTAGAAACGCAATTGCATCGATCAGTGCAAGATATTCTGAGCTCTCTATATAATCGTTAAAATCTTCGGGATAATTTTCTCTGAGATAGGTTATAATAACTCGACGTAGATTTTCAAAATCATAGGATTTGAAATCTGCATTTTTAAAAGTTTGATAGATTCTAGTCCAATCTTCATTGAGAATAAGATTGTTTTGTCTTTCAGTAGTGCTCATAATACCGTCCTATATGGTATTTACCTTACGTAGTTAAATGCTTAGTTTATGATAGAGTTATTTCTATCAAAGTTAAAGGTCATGCGCTCGTTTACATTAAAGGGTATGTAAAGTAATTCCGCTTCTATTCTAATGCCCTGCTGAGTGCTGTCGATCGTCAATTGTCGCACTGACACTCTTGGATCATAATTGATTATAGCTTCGACATCTTTTGAGATAGCTTCTTTGGTTTCTTCGGTAAATTGATCGAATAACAAGTCCCAAATAATTGTTCCGAACTCTGGATTTTCTAATTTTTCGCCTTTGCGAATATAAAAATGATTGATTATGTCCTGCTTAACTAGATCTATATCGTAGAGTTTAAAACCGCGGTCTTTGCTCTTGCTGCTAAATCCTTTGTAGGTCTGAGTAAAGGGACTCTCGTCGCCTACACTTACTGAATTTTGTCCTACTTTTTTGGTATTAAAAAGTGTTGCCATTATTTTTCTCTATCTGTGCTAGCGGGCTTTAGAAATTCTGGAGCTAGATTTTCATGCAGTGCCCACGGCTCGTGCATCGGAATGCGTTTCATAATACTATTTAATGTAAAAGTTTCTTGGTATTTTGAGGCGGCATATGTTAGAGATCCGTTTGTTACCGAATTTTCGTGTGTTATTAGATCTGTAACCACACCAGCGACGCCAGCTTGAGCCGCAGGCGGGCCGTTCATATCTATTTTAGGTGCTGTTTCTGTGTGATTACCTGCTATGCTTAAAATGTCTGTGTTTTGTGAGGCTGTAAACAAATTGTCTCCGTCGGTGTAGAGTTCAAACTTGTAGGCCGGCTGAACCGAGCCTTGTCCTGCCGCAACAGAAATATTGCCTTTGACGTTAACAGCGAGATTTCCATCTACAGGCGTGTCGTTTGCGTCTAGATATTGTCTTGTTTCAATTCTACCGTTTGCGCCTATTAGAATATTGGTATTGTAGGCGCTTTCAATCTGAACTCTGCCTGACTCGAGGTCTTCTGAATCTCTTATTCGTCCTTTGTCGTCGCTAGGTTCGGTTTTGCTGTACTCTGCGCTGGCTTTGATGTTTACGTTTCTACCAGCCTCCATGTTTATGTCTCTGTCTGCATATAGATTTAAATCGTTTTGCGAATGCACAGACACACTGTCGTTGGCAAATATATCAATTTTTCCATCGGACGACATTTCAATCCAGCTGGTGCCGCGCGAATTTCCTAAATAAATTAAATCTTCAGAATTATGGAACAGCAATTGGTGGCCTGTTCTTGTTCTTATTCTTGTGTATTCGTCGGCAGGTATAGTAGGATCGCCCTGTTCTCCATTTTGAGTGTCTGCATATGCGTTGCCTTCTCCTATCTGGCTGGCTGGCGCCCTGCGCTGAAATCTGTCATCGCCGTCGTCAATTACAAATTGTGTTCCTCCTAGCCTGCTTACAGGAACAGGGTTAGGAGTTCTATTGAGCGTATCGCCTCTTACCGCACGTTTGGCACCGTTGCGTCTATCTAGCGGCCCGGGCGTAGAAATACCATAAACACTGTTGGGCGGTACTCTGCGAGAAGTTGTTGTGGTCACTCCCCTCGAATAATCTTCTATAAGTCCCTGCTCGAGGAACCTATCTGCAATAGGATGCACAGGCTTTTGAACTTTATCTTCGTCTTTGATGCGATCCTGTTGACCATTGAGTCTTCGATTTATTTCGCCTACAGGCAAAGGCCCTGTAGTGCCGTATTTTTGTTGGTCTTCAGGTGTAAGCGCAACTTGATCAGTTGCTCCGATTGCAGGAACCATTCTGTGTGCAAACCTAGGCGGAATGCAACCCAGCCAGTAGCCCTGTGCAGGATCGTCATTAACAAAAACCACTAAAACATCAGTGCCTACATCTGGCGGCACAAACCACATGCCATATGATTTCTGTGTATCGTTAAAATCTTCTAGATTATTGCCTTGATGTTCGTAGGCTGTATTGCCAAAAAAAGGAAATGCAGGTCTAACAACATAAGGAACCTCGCCTTGTTTGTTGCCTTGATCTCTATATAGTGTGACCTGAAGAGCTCCTCCTAGAGTAGGATCTGCGTGTCCTATTATTCTAGCTGTTTGTATGCCGCTTAGTTTAGACTGTGTCGTCTGATTATACGGTCTTCTTTTTTCTATGCTCATCTATTTCTCTTTAGGTGTAGTCTGTAATTTTTTTATTGTCACATTAAAACGTGGAATAAGAAGAAGAATTATTATTATTTCTATTTTCTAAATCAGCCGGATTTTCCTGCGGTTTTCTTTGCACAGTGGTTTGTGTTGCCAATTGATTATCTTGATCTATGTCAAGCGGCTGGTTATCAAAGTCTACACTTTGTCCTGGCATTCTAAGACATGTTAGGTTTTGTTTAAAGATTCCTTCTTCGAACGTGTTTTCTACGATTACTACTTTGTAAATCCCGCTGAACGGGCTTTCCTGACCCTGCGTGGGAAATTTATATAAGCCTGTGTTTGTGTCTACGTCCGCTGGGGTTCTAAAAGTAATGTAAATGAAAACGTCTTGGCCTTCATAGTTCATCGAGCCGTCCTGTAGAATCTGTTCTGTGATTCCAGTGGCACTAAAATAGTTTGCTAGGCCGCTGGTAGAAAGATAGTAAGGATCACCCAGTATTTCCAAGTTGACTTTAATTAAATCCTGACTCGAACCTTCGATAAATGCTTGGTGAAATGCATCGGCAACTTGTTTTTCAGTGCTGGTTGTTCCGGTGCCGCCTTTGATAGACAAGTCTATTGGTTTTGGTCGTAACCTTCCTGTACCCAAGCTTGCGGCTTGCGCTCTATCGTCGCCGCCACGGGGAGTTTCGGTCTCTACAGGCGGATCTTCTGCAATTCCTTGTTGATTGGGGTTGGCTTCGGACGTAGTATCTGCTTCGGGCGAAGGATTGTTACCTACATAGAATAAATTGTTGATTTGAACGTCAAATTTTAATATATCTGTGTTTTGTCCTGTGTAGATATAATTGTAGCCTTTTACAATTTTTTCTTGTAGTTTTTCGTATCCAATGCCTGGTGTAGAAGGATTAGAAAACACACTTTGATGGACCAAAAACGGAACTACACGATATGTTATTTTTCTAGCATAGTCTGCAATTAGAGGATCATAGTCTAAAAATTCTATTTGTACATCTAGTCTAAACCATCTTATAAAACCATCTACAGTATTGTCTGGATTGATTGCATCAGCTGCATATTTGCTGCTTAGAACAACTTTTGTGATAATATCGGTCAGAGTTTGCTTTTGAGTAAACTGAAAGGTTCGGTTTTTTGGATCGATGACCATTTTATCTCGTATCAATCTACCCTCTTCGTCTGTTACTTCGTCTTCTCTTCTAAAAGCAAAATTTCCTCCGTCTGACTGATCGAAACCAAAATCGCTTTGACCTATTTCGTTCTTTCCAAAATCTGTTATCACAGGCGCATTTGTAGAAGATATCGTTCTCTGAGGCTGTCTTCTTACCGACTGTGTAGCGGAACGCTCGTTGGGAGATTCTGCTCTAATAAAATCGTTTGATTGTTCTGGAAATTGTACTTCATAGACATCAGGCACAGATATTCTACCTGCTTCGACTAAACGTTTTTCGTTTCGATTTAGAACAGAACAAAGACTGCGAGGATTTTTTGGGTCTACCAGTACTTCTTTGACCGTTCCTTCTGTGCTGGCTTCGAGGTTAATGTCTGTAAACAAGGTGTTTATAGTGTCTCCGAATCCTGCATGATTGTACGGAATTCCTTTGACATTATATCTGCTTCCAGACTCGTCAACATTGAAATCTACATTTGTTAGACGCATTACAAAATACTTAGAGCTCACACTTTCGAATGCTTCGCCTGACTCTGAAAAGCCTTGAAAATCCAACTTTAATAGATACGGAGCATTATCTAAATAGTTTGCATAGCCTGCTTTAATAGCGGCATTTTGCATGCTTTGTAGCAACAGTCCCATGCTGTAAGGTTCGAGAATTTCGAAACTAAAGCTAACAGCGTTTTGGTTTCCGCTCTGCGTGTTTGCAGAAGTAAGCACTTTCATTTGAAAGTTATCGACAAAATATTCTGGTGCAACTTCCCCAAAAATTCCAGTTCTATCTGCGTCGAATCTACCCGCGCTCGAAAAAACAACCGTAGAACTGTTGCTTTCACCTGAAATTTCGTTGTCAAACTCTGCTCCGGCGAAGTTATTATTATTTCTATAGAGTTCTGGGTTGTTGAACTGTTCTGGCGTTAAACAGGCCATTGTCCATAAAGGTGCGTATGAAGCAAAATCTTCCAACTGATTTCTCTGTAGTCGAGGCAGATTAGCTGTCAGCTTAGTAGATGTTGTATTAGGATCTGATCTTGTAGGCTCGGTTTCTTTTTGTTGGCCGTTTCCGGAGACGACATTGGCAGACGCTCCCGGCTCGCTTTCACCGGTCGAAACTGATGCATTACCTTTGTTAACTTTTAAGCCGCTAGTGGACTGGGTTACTGCTGAGCCGTCGGGCTTGCTTGCCGGGAGGTTTCTCCCTGATCTTGCTTCCGCTTTTGCCCTAGATCTTGCTTCTGATTCATCAGATGTATTTCGTTGAGCTAGCTCTGCTCGAAGTCGGTCGGCTTGCCTTTGAGCTGAGCGGCTTAGACCACGAAAGTCGTTTGCTAACCACTCTGCTCTCTCTATTTGCTCACTAGGTGCGCCGCGAGCCCGCAAAGACCTGGCTGTTTGCGCAAAGTCTTCTGCATCTCTTGCTTTGCCTCTAGCATTTCTCTCATTTGATTCGATCCGAGCAAGTAAATCTTCTGTTCCTTCTTGTTCGGCCACCTTATACTCCTAAAAATCTTTGTAGATTGGATTTTTTTGGTATTTTTATCCTAACACCTGGCTCAAAATCATAGATAGGATCTTTTATAACACTCATGTTGCGCTGAACAAACACCCACCATAGTTTGGAATTTCCGTATAGATCGTATGCAAGTAGGTCTGGTCTGTGCCTATACTGGCTTTCGATTGTGTATTCGAAGTCGTCCGATTCTGATGGTACAGGTCTTATGTTTAACAATTCGAGATATGAACGATTTTGTCTAGTGTCCGAATAAGGACTGTATTTAGAATAAGTTGCCATTAGATGTATCCTTGACCTGTTCCGCTTGCGCCGGTTGTCATAGAGCCATTAGCATACTCTTGCAAACTAAACTGACGCATTTTGCTTCTGCTGTAGATCGGCTTGCAAGTAACTGATATACTGCTCAACACAGGGACCCAGGTATTGGTCTTTTCATACTTAACATAGTTAACATCTTCGTTGAGCTGAACGTTAAAATTAGTAATAACCACAGGCACATTATTAAAGATGCTTGCACCATAACCAGACAGTTGGCAAATTATAGGCGGATTGCCGGCGTTTGTGCTGGCACCGTAAAACATTTTTGTTGCTGTTTTTAAGAAAGTAGTTGCAGCAATCCAATATTCTGCATCTGTGCTGGTTTCTGCCGAAAATTCCCCTACAATTTGTATGTCATCTACTTGGCTGCTTTTGTAACCTAGAATTGGATAATTTGTGTGCACGGGATCAATTTGATTGTAGTTTGCTGTAGTAGACACAGTTACCTGTGGAATATATGGCCAAACTAAGCCTCCCGTGTCTTCTAAACGCTTAAATAACTTGCTGTTAAACTGGTTCCATTGGCAATTGATTTTTACCCTCCAATCATTTTTAGGTGTTGCTTTTATTTCTATGGGCTGGCCTGTAGACTGGAAAAGTTCGCCGCCCGCTGGCAGATTTGCGCCTCTTTTAAGGCTGAGTATGTTGTTGAGAGCACCTGCCGCGCCGGAAATATTGCCTAGTGCGTCTTGCACGCCCGATGCCAAACTGCCTCCGGTGATCTGTTCGAGATTGCCTGCTAGGTCCGACGTTATGTTGGATATCGCAGGTACTGCCTCAGATAAAGTGTCTAAACCGGCTGAATCTACTCTGTTCTGCACTGATTCTATGCCAGGCCCGATGCCCCTAACGTTCGGCGGGGCACCGCCGCCGAGGCTAGTGTTTGCATCAAACTCACTGATAGCATTGTCTAAATATGATCCCTCAAGAGGCGAAGGTCCTAAACCGCTGCCTAGTCCGCCTGCTAACTGGTTAGTAAGGCCGTCGACACCTTGCTTGGCAGCTTGCGAGATTTCCGACAACCCTTGGGAAAAACCATCTGTCGCAGAAGATGCGGCTGCGGATATTTCCGAGGAAACATTCGATACCAGTTTAGCTAGAGGGGAAGTCGATCGTGCCATTTTTTTAAAAAATCTCCATATAACTCTATTTATTTTTAAAATTATGTGCTACTATTATTATATAAGGAGAATATTAACAACATGACCAGAAGAGTAAAGTATCTAAACAATCGTGATCTACTAAAAGAAATACACAAAAGCAAAACTACTTATTGTAGTTACATCCAGCCTGAATATCATCAATTTGATATTATTGTTCCCAGTATCGACAAGATCAACATAAGAACAACAGCAGAAGCCAAAAGAAATCAAGCCGCAAGAATTGCAAAAGCAAATTGGGAAGCTGCTTGCGAACAGGTTACCTCAGGCAAAAAACCTAGTCAAAAAGAATTCGAAATCGATTATAAAAAAATCAAAAAACAAGACGTAGTATTTCGTGTAATGACCTTTGAGCACATTCCGCTTGCGCCTGGACGCAAGAAAACAGTCAAGACCGTTGCAGACGCACACGAAAAAGTTAACTTTCCTCCCTTTCAGCACTGGAAGTTTGACGAAAACGATAACCTAATATGCGTGGGCAAAAGCCACTGGAAAGGCGACGTTCACAATGGTGAATTTTCTAAAACACACGGACACACCACAGAAGAACTTGCAAAAATGTGGATGAAACTGTGTGAACGTTATGCTACCAGAGGCAATGTGCGTGGCTATACCTATAACGATGAGATGCGCGGTCAAGCAATACTTCAGCTTACACAAATCGGTCTACAGTTTGACGAAAGCAAATCTGACAATCCGTTTGCATACTATACCGCAGCAGTTACCAACAGTTTTGTGAGAATCATTAATATTGAAAAACGAAATCAATCAATCAGAGACGACATATTGGAAATGAACGGCATGAATCCAAGCTGGACTAGACAAAACGAAGGAAGAGACAACGGCCTAGAACAGCCCCGCGCTATCTATCAGGGCAAAGAGGACAGTTGACATATGATCGTTGATATTGTATTATACATGTGGAGGATTTATGTCACTGTTTAAAAAAGCCGCATGTTTTACCGACATACACTTTGGTATGAAAAACGGCAGTCGCATTCATAATTCAGATTGTGAAGAATTTGTCAAATGGTTTTGCGAACAGGCAAAACAGGAAGGTTGCGAGACCTGTATCTTTCTAGGCGATTGGCATCACAACAGAAGTAGTGTGGATGTCAGTACTATGAACTATTCTGTGTCGAATCTCGAAAGATTGAGTAAATCATTTACAGATGTGTATGTAATACTAGGCAACCACGACGAATATTACAAAGACAAGAGAGAAATACATTCGGTTGAATTTGCAAGACTGTTTCCCAACGTCCACCTAGTAAACGAAATTTTCACTGACGGCGATGTAAGCATTGTACCGTGGCTGGTAGGCGATGAGTGGCAAGAAATCTCTAAAATCCAATCTCGTTATATTTTTGGTCATTTTGAACTGCCCAGCTTTTACATGAACGCAATGGTACAGATGCCTGATCACGGCAGCTTGCGAGCAAGCCACTTTCAGAATCAAGAATATGTGTTTACAGGTCACTTTCACAAGCGTCAGCAGAGAAACAATATTGTGTACATGGGCAATGCATTTCCTCACAACTATGCAGACGCCGGCGACGACGAACGCGGTATGATGATTTTAGAGTGGGGCAAGGAGCCTGTGTATCGTGCATGGCCCGATCAGCCCAAATATCGTGTGTACAAACTGAGCCAAATACTGGAAAAGCCAGATGAACTGCTGTTCCCAAAAATGCACTGCCGTGCAACTATTGATGTAGAATTGAGCTTTGAAGAAGCCAACTTTATCAAAGAACAGTTTATTCCGCAATATGATCTACGAGAGTTACAGATGATTCCAGAGAAAGTTGAGGTGGATTCGCAGACCGCAGTAGTTGACATGAATTTTGAAAGCGTTGACACTATTGTTATGAATTCTCTCACAAGTCTTGACACAGAAAGTTATGATCATAAACTGTTATTGGATCTATACAAAGACCTATGATTAAAATAAAAAATCTAACCGTACAGAATTTCATGAGCGTTGGAAATCAGACGCAGGCCATTGACTTTGATCGAGGACACCTTACATTGGTGTTAGGCGAAAATCTCGATCTCGGCGGAGACGATGGTGGCAATCGCAACGGCACTGGCAAAACAACTATAGTTAACAGTTTGAGCTATGCGCTGTATGGTCAGGCTCTTACAAATATTAAAAAAGATAATCTAGTAAACAAAATCAACAACAAGCACATGCTTGTGACCTGTACTTTTGAAAAAGACGGTGTTGAATATCACATTGAACGCGGCCGTAGGCCTAATGTATTAAAACTAAAAATTAACGGGCACGATCAAGTGCCAGAAGACAGCGACGAAAGCCAAGGCGACAGTCGAGAAACACAAAAAGCCATTGAAGATATCATAGGCATGAGTCACATGATGTTCAAACATCTTGTAGCTCTCAACACCTATACTGAACCGTTTCTTTCGATGCGAGCTAACGATCAGCGCGATATCATCGAGCAGTTGCTTGGCATAACCATGCTGTCTGAAAAAGCAGAAAAGCTGAAAGAAAACAATAAGTTTATCAAAGACGAAATCAAGACCGAAACTGCTAAAATAGACGCAATCAAAAGCAGCAACGATAAGATTCTAGAATCGATTCACGGCCTCGAAAGAAAACAAAAAATTTGGAACGACAACAAAACACGCGACCTTAACGATATCGAAGTGGCTATAGAAAAACTGGCTCATATAGACATCGAACAAGAAATTGAAAATCAACGTTTGTTAACAGAATGGCGAGAGCGCAAGCGAGAACGAGAAAACATCGAAAGCATGCTGGCTAGACAAAATACTTCGGTTGAAAGGAGTCAGCGTCAACTGGAAAAATTAGAATCAGAACTTGTTCAATTAAAGCAGAAAACCTGCCATGCTTGCGGACAAGAGCTGCATGACGACACGCACCGAGAGCTTTTAGATCGAAAACAAGCGCAGATCGATGAGCTTGTACAGCAATTAAACACAGAAACAACGGAAGTTAAGGATTTAGAAACTGCGCTTGTTGAAATTGGAGATCTAGGAGCATGTCCTAGCGTTGATTATGATTCTTTAGAGGAAGCATTAAATCACAGAAGCACGCTCGAAAGCTTGCAAAAAGAGTTTATGCAGAAAGACAAAGAAACTAATCCGTACGACGATCAAATTAAAGAGCTACAGGACACTGCTTTACAGGAAATCAGTTGGGAAGCGGTAAACGAACTCACAAGAATCAAAGATCATCAAGAATTCCTATTAAAACTGTTGACTAACAAAGACAGTTTCTTGCGTAAAAAGATTATTGATCAAAATCTTGCGTTCTTAAATCAACGATTGACTTACTATCTCAGCAGAGTGGGTTTACCGCACGTAGTAGAATTCCAAAATGATCTCAGCGTAATCATAACACAGCTAGGTCAGGATTTGGATTTCGACAACCTCAGCAGAGGAGAGCGCAATCGTTTGATTCTCAGTCTCAGCTGGGCATTCCGAGATGTATGGGAAAACCTCTATCACGGTATAAATCTGCTGTTTATTGACGAGTTAGTCGACAGCGGCATGGATGCGAGCGGTGTTGAGAATTCAATAGGTGTTCTCAAGAAGATGTCTAGAGAAAGAGAGAAAAATGTATTCTTAATCAGTCATCGTGACGATCTTGTCAGCAGAGTGAACCAGGTGTTGAAAGTCATAAAAGAAAACGGATTTACATCGTATTCAACGGATGTAGATATTGTATAAATGAGCACAGAAAGCCACGACAAAATGATCGAAGCATTCCAGCAATACTTCAAGTGGCAAACTAATTTTGAATATAAAGGCTCTGACGAAGCAGGTATCAAGGCACGTTATTGGCTATCACAGATACGCAACTGTGCGTCCGAACGCAGAAAAGAAATACAGGCAAAGCGAGAACAACGAAAGGCAGCCAGAAAAGGCATGATAGGAAGGCCGAAACAAGTAAGTAAGTCTGATGACAAAGTGGACATATCGGGGAAAGGAAATCAATGAGCTTCCAAACGAGTGCGAAGGCTTTGTCTATCTTATCACTAATCTTACCAACAATAAAAAATACATAGGCAAAAAACTAGCACGTTTTAAAACTTCAAAACCACCTCTCAAAGGCAAAAAAAATCGCAGGCGCGGATATAAAGAAAGTGACTGGAGAGACTATTGGGGATCTTCAGATCATCTTTTAGCAGATGTAGAAACACTAGGCCCCGAAAAATTTACTAGAGAAATTTTACATTTTTGTCCCAGCAGAGGCGTCTTATCATATCTAGAGGCTAAAGAACAGTTTGACAGGCGAGTATTAGAAACCGACGAGTATTACAACGGTATAATCAATGTTCGCGTAGGCAGTTCAAGGCAACTTTCAGAAACACTACAACAAATATATGGAAATCGTCCACCGCAGTTGGACGATTAACACCGTCAATTAAGCCCCCACCGGCGCTGTTATGGTGGACTTAGACCTGGCCAGCTACGTGAGCACAGGGAATTGAATTTCCGTTTGGCGGCGGAGACTCGCATCACTACCCGAAAGGATGATGATTGGATATGCCTAATTAACCAATTTGATGCGTTTATAGAAGAATTCATTCGAGGCTAAGGACGAGATAATCAAATCTCAGGTTTTGTATGCAAGACAGCATTTGTGTACAAGGCTGCCGTTGGACATAAGAAACTCTATCGGAACGAGCAGGTACCGGCCAACCGCCTGTGAGGTGTGCTATAAAGAAAGTGCATTACAGTTGTATGCATTGTTTATAAAACATCATAGTTCCAATGCTGTGGTGACTGTGCTACTCAGATAATGCGCAGAACAGTGAGCCCCGCAACGGGCTCTATGTGACCGCTTAATCTAGATAATACTTAAACTGCTTCGCAGTTAGAATATTGTTTCATTAAAAAAGCATTGAGCGCAAGCGAAAATGCAAACGATCTTTAGATCGTTTATTAAAAGAAAGGCATCTGTGTTTTCTTTGTTGTTTCCAAATTGTCTTTGATTATCTCTGAAACAATTTGTCTTTCTTCGTAGCTCATATTCATGCCCTCGCTATAGGATAGTCCTCTCATATACCAACACATTTTAAGAACTTCCTTTTTGATGTTCCGAACATCTTTATCCATATTTTTAGCGATCTCTTGGATCTCTGATTCCGGAAGTCTCAGGATCCTGGCGCGAAAAAAGTCGTTTGATCCATTGTTACAGGCATGTCATAGTTGTGCTCACAGGAATTACAGGTTACAGGAATAACTTTAGCGCCACCGTTGCCTTTCATGTTTGTGATGTGATCTGAAATAGTTTGAAACACTTCTTTGTCTGCGTTGTTTACGAACTCTTGTATCATGTCTGGATCACTGACAGAACCTTGAGGCGTTTGTATTTCTCGAATACAACCTGCTATAACATCTACGGTCATTGCGGTAAGTTTTACAAAGCTCTCGCCGAACATTTCTATTTTTTGCTCGTCTGAAATGGTATCGTCGTTGATCACACTGAAAATTCTCTGCTGCTCGAACGTTTTGAGATTGGTTTTTGTTATTTCGCTGTAGGAGTATGGCTTTATGTGGATAGTAAGTTCGTCCAGTTGTATTACTGATTGATACTGGAACTGAGCAGTTTCCGCCAGCCAATTTGTGAGATTGATAGCAAATTCGTTGTCTGCTTCGCATGAAGGACAAGTACTGCTTACTTCCATGTCTTCGCCGTAGGTTGCGATTCTTATGGCTATAAGAGCGGCATCTACGTCGATTGACGGCATCTGCCACGGGTCTTTTATAGCTGGGATGCAGCTTTTGATTACTTCTACAGTGCTTTGTCCGCTGAGTAGTGCGTCGGGTGTCTTAAACATCAATTCGTCTTTTGCAGTCATTGCAAAAACTGCATATTTCCCGTCCTGAGACAGATCCAATGTGCCTTCTGGATAGAATTCTCCTCGGCTGGGTAGATCAATATAGATCTTAGGCTGTCTATAATACTGTGCTAGCGGGTTGGGGTTTGTCAGTCCTTCAAATTCGGCCATTGTTATCTCCAATAAATAAGTAAGCTATAACAAATATTTATATGCGCAGATTATGGGTTTTTAATTAATGGCAGTGCAAATAGACATCCCCGGCGTTGGATTAGTAACAGCAGAAAATGCTGCGTCGGAAGCAACCCTAGAAGAACTTCTCGAAGTATTCAAAAGGTACACAGGCGACGAAGGCGGCCGCAAGCCTAAATTCGATGATTTCAAAAAAGGTCTAGGCGGTGCCAAAACCAGTTCGGACAAATTTGCAATATCTGCAAGAATGGCAGGTAGAGGTCTGCTGGATCTAGCAAATTCGTCAACTAGACTGATTAATGAGTTTGCTAATGTAGGCAACAGCATCAGCAGTGCCACACAGACACTGAGCTATATTCCAGTTGTTGGAAACACGCTGGCAAATGTTTTTACCGCAGTGGCGCGCAACGCTGAACAGCTGGGTAATTCTTTTATCAATGCCACTGCTACTGGCGCTACATTCGGCGGTAGCGTGTTAGACATGGCAAGGTCTGCAAGCGAAGCAGGCATGACCTTAGACGATTTTGCTGGTCTCATGCAGAGAAACGGTGAAGCACTGTTGGGTTTTGGAGAAACCACAGCAGACGGTGCTAGAAGATTTTCACGACTCAGCAGAACTCTGTTAAACACCAACGACGGTCTCTATAACCTAGGATTGGGCACACAACAGATCAACGAAGGTCTATTAAACTACAGTAGACTGTTGCGTATCCAAGGTATTCAACAGGGCCTGTCTGATAGACAACTGTTGTCTGGAACGCAAGATTATCTAAAAACACTAGATGAACTTGCCAAGGTCACGGGCGAAAGAAGAGATTCTCTAGCGGAAGAGCAGGCACAGATTGCTAGTTCTGCACAATTTCAGGCGGCATTGCAAGGAACTAGCGCAGATGTAAGGCAAAGTTTTAACGATTTAATTACGCAAATGCCAAACAACGAAATGAAAGAGTTGGCAAAAGATGTTTTAGCTACGGGCACAGTTAGCCAAGAACAAAACCAATTATTAGCTAGCCAATTTCCTAATGTTGTCTCTGCATTACAAGAATCTAGAAAAAATATACAGTCCAACACTGTTCTAACAACTCGAGATAGACAGAGAATTGACAACATTTTGATACGCGAAGGTCAAAGAGTTGCACAGTCGATTTCGGGTATTGCAGGAGCAAACCAAGCCCTTTTTCCTGTAATGCAAACAGCAACAGCCGCACAACGTAGACAGATAGGTGCTATAATTGCAGCCGAACAAGCACAGCAGTCGGCGGCCGAGGGTGGAGATAATTTTAATCAAGTCCTTCAACAGTCACAACAAGAAGTTGCTAGAATGGGCAACTTCTTTACAGTTGCACTTGCTCAAAGTGGATTACTACCGTTAGCGATAGATTCTGTTGTAATACTTGGTAACATAGTCAGCGGACTCGTGCTTCCGGCATTTAGATTAGTAGGTACGGTAATAACAGATTTTGTTGTTCCTTCACTACGATTCATAGGCGGAGTAATAGACGACTACTTATTTCCAATTCTCACAGGTGTTGCAGGAGCATTTATTGCACTTAAAGGCGCTGCCGCTGCCCAAGCTATTGCCACTGGTATTCAAACAGGTGTTACTGCTACCGCAACTGCGGCAACGGGTGCATTTGCTGCATTAATGGCAGCACTGTCGGCCCCTGTGCTAGCAGTAATTGCAGGTGCCGTTGCAGTAGGTGCAATTTTCAAAATTTTATACGACAAGGGATGGTCTTTAGGCGATATGTGGGAAGGCCTAAAAGACACAGCAACACTGCTAGGACTAGCCCTAAAAAATGCCGCAGGACTAGTAGCTGGCCAGTTGCAAAAATATCTAGTTCTGCCATTCCAAGCTATTACCAGTAAAATAACTTCATTCTTTGAAATAATGTTTATAAATCTTGCAGGCGCGATCGATAGATTAAAAACAGCATTAAATCCGTTCGCAGACGAAGAAGCATTTGCATCGCGTCAACAGTTGAGAGAACAGCAGTTAGAAGAGCTTAAAAATGCAGAAGCTGCCGCAAAGATAGCTAGACAACAAGAAGTACAGCGCATAGATGAAAATAAGCAGCTGAGAGAACAAGAATATCAAAATGCTCTTGAAGATGTGCAAGAAAGAAGAAAAGCAAGAGCTGAGGAAAGGCACGACAGGGCTAGAGCACGTTCAGAAGAGCCTGGCCTTTTATCTGGTCTTTTAGGTAACCTCACAGGCGGAGGATCGTTTACTAGAGATCTAGAAAATCTAAGAACAAGAGAACTAGATGCTAGAGAAGAAATAGTAGACGACAACGAAGATTTTTCATACAGTAATCCCATACAAAGCCTAGTAAGAACCGCAGAACAAGCCGGCACCGCAGACGAATTTAGAGCACGCACAGGCGGACAGCCTGTTGATAGAACAGCACCCATGCCGTCTCCGGAACTTGCACAGACCGGCGGCCCCGAAACCGACACCCCCGGAGCTCCTGAAGAAGCGCGTGGAGGTGGAGGTGCTGGCAGGAGAGCAAGAAGAGAAGCGCAAGGTACAGGAACAAGGCCACAGGGCCAAGAAACACAAACAGACCCTATACAACAATTAAATACTAATATAACTGAATTAGTGAGATTAATGCGTGTCAACAACGATCTAACCAGAAGAGAAATATCAGTAACTGAAGGCCTTTCTGGAGATCTCTACAAGGCCATAGGATAAGTCAATGAGTTGGAAAAAATATTTTAGTCCTGTATCAGCGGACAATTCGGGTTCTTACAGCCCTGTAGGAAACGGAGGCGGTGCTGGTCCTGCAAGATCAAACTATTCGTCATATCTTCCTGATGTATACGCAGGCTCTCCCAACAGAACAGAGCGTTATACACAGTATGAAACAATGGACATGGATTCTGAAGTCAATGCCGCGTTGGACATACTGGCAGAATTCTGCACAGACAAAGACAACGAAAACGGAACGCCATTCAAATTTAAATTCAAAGGCAGTCCAACTCCGACAGAAACACGCATGTTGAATGACGCACTGGTTAAATGGAGCAAGTATCAGGAATTTGAAACTCGCATTTTTAGAATGGTGAGAAACACTTTTAAATATGGCGATTGCTTTTTTATTAGAGATCCAGAAACACTCAAACTGCTATATGTTGAACCTGCCAAAGTTTCAAAAATCATCGTAAACGAAAGCACTGGTAAAATACCAGAGCAATATGTTATTCAAGACCTTAACTTCAATTTTAAAGAAAATGTTGCAGTTACTCCTTTTGGAACACAAAACAATGCACCGCACGGCACCAGTTCTTATGTAAGTGGCGGTGCATTTGGCCGAGGTTATGTTGGTGATGTAAATCAACCGCCTGGCACGCGCTTTCAGACCAATCAAAACGAAGTCACTGTCGATGCCAAACACATGGTACATTTGAGTCTTTCAGAAGGCATCGATTCTAACTATCCGTTTGGCAACAGTCTGCTAGAAAGCGTTTTTAAGGTATACAAACAAAAAGAACTTTTAGAAGACGCTATTATTATCTACAGAATTCAGCGTGCACCAGAGCGACGCATTTTTTATGTTGATGTTGGAAACATGCCTGCACACATGGCCATGCAGTTTGTTGAACGTGTTAAAAATGAAATTCAGCAGAGACGTATTCCCAGTGCCAGCGGCGGCGGACAAAGTGTTATTGATGCAAGTTACAACCCGCTTTCCACAAACGAAGACTACTTCTTTCCTCAAACAGCAGAGGGCCGTGGATCAAAAGTTGAAACACTGCCTGGCGGCACAAACCTTGGTGAAATAACAGATCTAAGATATTTTACAAACAAACTGTTCCGTGCCCTGCGTATACCCTCTAGTTATTTGCCAACAACGATCGACGAACAACCCAATACAGTTGCAGATGGCAAAGTAGGCACGGCATATATTCAAGAACTGCGCTTTAACAAATACTGTGAACGTCTACAGAGCACTATTGTAGAGGTATTTGATCAAGAATTCAAGTATTGGTTACATCACAATGGATATAACATAGACAGCAGTCTATTTGAAATTGACTTTAATCCGCCGCAAAACTTTGCCGCATATAGACAAGCAGAATTAGACGCAACACGTGCAAATCTATATGGCCAGATAGCAGACATTCCGTTTTTAAGCAAGCGTTTTGCTATGAAACGCTACCTTGGTCTAACAGAAGAAGAGATTGCAGAGAATGAGAGACTGTGGCGCGAAGAAAACACAGGCAGTCTCAAAAACGAACTAGATTCTGAAGCGCAAATGCGCAGTGCTGGAGTAACTCCTGCTGGAATCGAAGCAGATCTTGCTGGAGAAACAGAAGAAGCACCTGCCGATATCGAAGGTGGCGACGAGGGCGGTGAAGCAGAAAGTCCGCTAGGTGGCGAAGAAGGCGGAGCAGCAGAAGGATAAATAGTAGTATGCTTTTGAGAGAGTTTTTGGCCTTCGACCAAGATAAAAATGATTTTGCAAATGATCGCAGATATGACAATCGCCGCGACAACAGTGTACTGTCTCGAGGCGACACCCGCAAGGTAAAACTTACTCTAGGACAAATAAATCAGCTGAGACTACAAGCTGAAGCCCACAAAGCAGAGCACGAAGCCGAATCGGGCTTCATACAACAGATGTATGGAAACCCAAGTGGCGAAGAAGAGGCTTAGAAAACTAAGGGAACAACAGGCAACTAAAAAACCAAACATTGCACACGTTGAAAAACCCAAAGTTGTAAAAAAAATCCAAAACATACAAAGTCAAGACATTGCGTTTGTAGTAGGCAATGGCACTAGTAGACTGTCTGTAGATCCACAAGAACTTCAAAAAATAGGAACCGTTTATGGCTGCAATGCTCAATATAGAGAATATGAGCCAGATTATCTCGTGTCGGTAGACGTTAAAATGGTCAACGAAATTGTTGCTAGCGGGTATCACAGAAATCATCAGGTTTGGACAAATCCAAACAAAGGCATAAACGCTAAATCTGGTATCAACTACTTTTCGCCGCACAAAGGCTGGAGTTCTGGACCAACGGCACTGTGGTTCGCAGCTACAAATGGCCATAAAAAGATCTTTATTTTGGGTTTTGATTATCAAGGCAACCGAGGCAAACTCAACAATGTGTATGCTGACACATTCAATTATAAGAAATCTACAGACGCCGCAACCTATTTTGGAAATTGGTTAAATCAAACTGAAAAAGTGGTAAAAGAGTTTGTGAACACCAAATTTTATAGACTAATACCAGAAGGTGGCTTTGTGCCAGACAAGCTCAGCACCCATAGAAATTTAGAGCATATTTCCTACGATCAAATGCATGAATTGTTCGATTTGACTATATATTCCAAAAAATGAATCAAAAAAGTACCATTTAAAGCCAAAAATGTTAAAATATTGTAAATAGTACTACAGCCTTACAACTAGAGGAGATTAAATTATGTCAGACAAGACACTTGAACAGATGCTAGAGCATCTTGTAAACGACGAACAAGACAAAGCGGAAGAGCTTTTCCACGAGTATGTGGTAGCTAAGTCGCGCGAAATTTATGAAAGCCTAATCGAAGCAGAAGAGGGCGAATTCGAAGAAGAAGTCGAAGAAGCTGCTAATGATGCAGATGAAGACGAAGACGACAAAGACGAGGAAGTCAAAGAAGAAGACATGATGGATCTTCCAGACGAAGAAACAGGCGACCTCGAAGACGAAATCACAATCGATGATGAAGAAGGCGAAATGGACGATGAAGAGGGCGAAGAAGATCCTGAAGAACTCTTCCAAGACCTTGAGTCTATTGTAGACGAACTACAAGCCAAGTTCGACGAACTCAAAGGCGAAGAATCCGAAGAAGAGCCCGAAATGGACGCAGACATGGAAATGGATGCTGAAGAAGAAGGTGAAGAAGAAATGGAAGGCTTTGCAAGTGAAGAAGATCAAGCTTTCGAAGCAGAACTTGCACAGGTACGTGAATACGTAGAAAAGATGGACGGCAAAGGTGCTTCCAGTTCTGAAACAGAAGCAGACAATACAGATTCTGTAGTCGACAACATGAAGAACGACATGGGCGGAACAACCGAAAACATCCTCAGCGGCGGCGAGGGTGAAACAGGCGGTTCTTCAGAAACACCAAAAGACATGAACACAGGTAATGTCAACAAAGTTGGTGGAACAAAGTCGTCTAGCATGTATGGCAAAGCGCCAGCAGGTGCAGACAGCAAAGAATCCGGTGCAGACAACACCGACAGCGTTCTCCGTAGCAAGCGATAAGGAAATTTAGGTGAAACAAACTCTTGCAGAACATTTGAGTTTCGACCAGGCTAAGATTGTCTTGGAGCGACAAGAAGAGGAAAACGGCAAATCTCTGTATATGAGCGGTATTTGCATACAAGGTGATATCCGCAATCAGAACCAGAGAGTTTATTCTTCTCGTGAAATTGGCAAGGCTGTTGAGTCGCTCAACGAACAGATCTCTGGAGGATATTCAGTCTGTGGAGAAGTTGATCACCCTGAGGATTTAAAAATCAATTTGGATAGAGTCAGTCACATGATTACTAACATGTGGATGGATGGTCCAAATGGCTACGGAAAACTCAAGATCCTCCCGACTCCCATGGGGCAACTAGTGCAAACCATGCTGGAGTCGGGTGTGAAATTGGGTGTTAGTTCGAGAGGAACAGGAGAAGTAGACGGCGACGGCAATGTAAGCGGTTTCGACATTGTAACTGTTGATGTTGTAGCACAACCGTCTGCTCCGGGTGCATACCCGACAGCAGTTTATGAACACCTTATGAACGAAAAAGGTGGATACAAGGCAGTGCAAATTGCACATGAAATCAAAGGCGATCCAAAGGCACAAAAATATATAGCAGAGAGTCTGAAAAATATTATTTCGGGGCTCAAATAAAGTAGGAGAATCACATGCTAGATTTTGTACAAAACCTATTAGAAAATGATGTGATTTCCGAAGAAATGAAATCGGAAATTGAATCTGCTTGGCAAAACAAGATTCAAGAAAACCGTGATCAAGTCAGCGCAGAACTTCGTGAAGAGTTTGCTCAAAAATATGAGCACGACAAAGCCGCGATGGTAGAAGCAGTCGAAGCAATGCTTGAAGAGCGTCTTCAAACAGAGCTTGGAGAATTTGCAGAAGACCGTCAAGGACTAATCGAAGCACGTGCCAAATACGTTGAGAAAATGAAATCAGATTCTCAAGCATTTGAATCGTTCTTGCTCTCCAATCTCAAAAACGAGATTGCAGAACTTCATGAAGATAAAAAGCGAATTGCAGAAAATGTCAATAAGCTAGAACAGTTTATTGTGGACTCATTAGCGAAAGAAATCGCAGAATTCCAGTCCGACAAACAAGATCTTGCAGAAACCAAAGTTCGTTTGGTTAAAGAAAGCAAGGCCAAGTTTGAAGAAGTCAAAAAAGACTTTGTTAATAAGTCAGCCGAAGCAGTTAAGGAAACAGTATCGAAAGGTCTGCGTTCTGAAATGACTCAGCTGAAAGAAGACATTGAAGCAGCTCGCAAAAATGACTTTGGTCGTAGGATCTTTGAAAGTTTTGCAAGTGAATATGCAACAAGCTATCTCAACGAGAAGAGCGAAACTGCTAAACTAATGAAAGTTGTTCAGCAGAAAGAGCAAGAACTCGAAGAAGCAGCAAAAATTGTTGCAGAAAGTAAAAAAGAAGTAGAAAATCGTGAGCGTAAAATCAAGCAAATTAAAGAGTCAGCAGAAAGAAAAGAAGTTATGAACGAGCTTCTTGGAACGCTGAATCGTGACAAGCGTGAAGTTATGTCAGAATTGCTAGAATCAGTGCAGACCGATAAACTACAAGCTACCTTTGAAAAGTATTTGCCAGCCGTTATGGACGGGCATACACCTAAGAAGAAGGAAGCGTTAACAGAGGCAAAAGAAGTTACAGGCGATAAACAGGCACAAACAGTCGAAGCGGAAAAGAAAACCGCTGACGTATATGACATCCGCAGGCTTGCGGGACTTTAAAAGTTTTAAGGAGATATAGAAAAATGTCACAACTACTCGAGTCACGCTGGTCGGAAACCAAAGACGCACTTCTTGAAGGTCTCCAAGGCAACAAGAAGACAGTTATGGCAACAACTCTGGAAAATACCCGCAAGTATCTTGCAGAGAGTGCCACAGCTGGTGCTACTTCTTCCGGCAACGTAGCAACCCTAAACCGTGTAATTCTACCAGTAATTAGACGTGTAATGCCAACCGTTATTGCTAACGAGTTGGTCGGCGTACAGCCAATGACTGGTCCAGTAGGTCAGATCCACACACTGCGTGTTCGTTATTCGGACGCATTTGACAGCACAAGTGGCACTGACGTAACAGCAGGCGAAGAAGCACTTTCGCCATTCAAGATTGCTGAAGGTTATTCCGGTGCAGCAGACGACAAGGCAGCTTCTACAGCCGCTCTTGAAGGTGTTGCTGGTAACAAGCTTTCAATTCAGATCTTGAAGCAGACTGTTGAAGCCAAAACTCGTAAGCTCAGCGCACGCTGGACTTTCGAAGCAGCGCAAGATGCACAGGCTCAGCAGGGAATTGACGTCGAAGCAGAAGTAATGGCCGCGCTAGCGCAGGAAATTACTGCTGAAATTGACCAGGAAATTCTTGCTTCTCTAAGCACGCTAGCTGGCACAGCCGCACTGACATATGATCAGGCTGCTGTTTCGGGTACTGCTACATTCGTTGGTGACGAGCACGCTGCACTAGCTGTTCAAATCAACCGTGTTGCAAACTTGATTGCACAGCGTACACGTCGCGGTGCTGGTAACTATGCTGTTGTTTCGCCAACAACACTCACACTGCTCCAGAGTGCAACTACTAGTGCGTTTGCTCGTACTACAGAAGGCACTTTCGAAGCTCCAACAAACACCAAGTTCGTTGGAACACTCAACGGTGCAATGAGAGTGTATGTAAACGGCTATGCAACATCTGACGATGTATTGGTTGGTTACAAAGGTTCGACTGAATCAGACGCACCTGCGTTCTACTGCCCATACATTCCGCTGATGAGCAGTGGGGTTGTACTTGACCCAACTACGTTCGAGCCAGTCGTAAGCTTTATGACACGTTATGGTTATGTTGAGCTTACAAACACAGCGTCATCGCTAGGTAACGCTGCTGACTACCTCGGCAAAGTTGCGGTTACTTCCAGCAACCTACGCTTTGCATAAGTCTACACTTTGTGTAAACTGGAAAGGGCCTTTACAAGGCCCTTTTTTTATGCTTAAATATTCATATGAAGATAGAAAGCGATCAAGACTTCGACAAAATCGAACAGCATATTAGAAAGTATAAAAAAAATTTTCCTATTTTTATCAAAGACATTAAAAAAATAGAAAATACAATCGAACAATATAAAAAAGACTATGGCAACTTCATGGTGGCGCATAGACAAAACAAAAATCGTGCCAGCCTCGAGCGTGCTCAAGAACAAATCAACAAAATCAGTCATCTGCTGGACATGCTAGATAAAATCGAACTGTTTGCCCTAATGGCCAAGCACGGATCTAGATAAATAAAATTGTCTACAAGTGTGCCGCCTACCAGTGGTGGACTTATGCGGATACCCACCGCGTAGACCTAGAACGTCACAACAAGGAGAAACAAATGGGACGCCCGATACAAAAAAGAAAAATTGGCGCAGGTGAAGCCAAAATACAAGTAACATCAGCTTATTTTACAGGTGATGGATCTGCCACCACAGGTGGTACTGCTACTCCTCTTTATATTGAGAGACAAAGAAGCTCGCGGAGATTTAAAGTAACACAGGTAGGAACTGGCAAGACCGAAGTTCTACTTATGACGCCAAAAGCAACTCCAGCAGAAGGCGAATTCAGCATTCAAATTACACTAGATAGTGTTGCAGATACAAATCTAGATGATTCGTCACTTTACTATGCATATCGTTTACACAATAGAACCGTTAGTTGTTGCCCTGACGATGATGAGTCAAATATGATCCACCTTCCATATACATTACAAGACGGCGAAAATGATCAGGAACTGTTAGCTGACGGATTTATTTTAGCAAACATTGACACGCAGGCCTAATTGTAAATGAGCAAGGTTATTCAAACCAACGGTGACTTTTCGATAAAGACATCGGATGCAGGAAACATACTCCTCGACACTGGTCAAGGTGTCGGGGAGGTCCGCATCACTGGCAATTTGAATGTAGAAGGAGAAACTTTCACAGTTTCTGCAGAGAACTTAAACGTAGAAGACAACAGCATAGTTTTAAATTTTGGTGAAACAGGCGCTGGTGTAAGTTTACGTTATGCAGGAATCGAAATTGACAGAGGAAGTCTGCCTAATGCATCTATAATCTTTGATGAAAACGACGATGTTTTTAATTTTGCAAAAGGATCAGCAGATACCGGAACGCTAGATTATGCCGACAGTAAAATAAGACTTAAAGAAATATTAACTAATAGCACTACTGATGATGGAGATCTTATACTAATCGGAGAAGGCACAGGTGTAGTAAAAGTTTTAGGCACTAATAACTACGAAGATCAAGTTACACAAGACGACGATATTCCTAATAAAAAATACGTTGACGATGCCATTAGAAATAATCCAACCTTCCAGATTATTGACGACGATACTCGTGTTATAGTAACAGATGTCGATGTAGCAGGATCTGAAGACTTTCTTTTGAATAATGTAGGCTACTCTACGTTTGGCGAGAGTGCTGTAAGTGTTGTGGTTAACGGCGGATTAACTGCTCAATTCTATAGAGACTTTGTGCAGTTTCAAGACCTTGAATTTAATAAAAATGAAATTACAACCGCAGGAAATACAAACGACAATATCGTTGTGAGAACGCAGGGAACAGGTAAGCTGGAAACTAACTACGGACTACAGTTAGAAAAGTTAACACTGACGCCTGCGTTTGTTAATGGGTCTGTAATCTTACACGCAAAAGATCCAGACATCGGAGACACTGGATTATATTTTTCAAACTCAAAAGAAACTGGAGAATTAGTAAACAAAAACAGGGCACTGCTTTTTAGTTTAATATTTTAGGATAGATTATGATATACAATAAATTGGTAACATCAACATCAACATCGGTTCCCGAACTTGTTTATACCAGCACAAATACCGGTGATACTGTTGCTAACGGAGCAACAGAACAGGAAAATGCCATAACAACGATGGTGCTGTGTAATACAGGCACGCCCGATATCACAGATGAAAGCGTCAACAGTGTAACTGTAAGCATTCACATTGTCAAAAAAGGTGATGCATATGGAGCCGAAAATAAAATTGTAAGCAATTTAATTGTTCCTGCAGGGGAAAGTGTGTTCTTTAGCGACGAAAAAATTATACTAGACGGCGGCGACGAAATTTATGTAGGAACCAGCACTGCAAGTTTAATCAGTGTTATGGTAAGTTCGTTCAAGGTTAACTAATATGAAGTTTTTAAAAAGCCAAAACACATCTAGATATAGCCCGTCAGACAACACTTTTTTTGCAAACCCATATGGACGAGTGGTTATAGATGCAAACGGCGGTTTACTTATACCTAAAGGAACAGAAGCACAACGCCCTGATCTGGTGGGGGTAAGACAGCCCGAAGATGCAAACGGAACTATTCGATACAATACAGATACTAATGAAATCGAAGGGTATGTAGGCGGCGCATGGGAAACCATACGAGCACCGGGTGCTAGCACTATATCGATAGAAACATTTGGACCCGGCGATGCCGACGAAACTGTGTTTGGTCCGTTAGCTAATGTGCCATCTAGTGCAAACAACATAATTGTGTTGGTAGAAAATGTAATGCAGATTCCTACTACCAACTTTACTCTAGAACAGAGTGTAGGCGGAAGTCTTACGGGACCTAATGCACCATATGCAGACGGCTGGTATCTAAAATTTACATCCCCTGTTCCTTTCAGTAAAAACGTGACGGTGTTTTTTGGATTCGCTAACTAATGGCACAGCAACTTGGTAGAATTGGAGGGCATCTACTTAATCCAAACCTTGTAAGAGAGGGGGTAGACCTTGCCTTTAAAAATACCTCGTTTGATTCCGAACCTATATTATTTTTAGATGTCGAAAATGGACGTGTGGGCATAAAAACTGACAGTCCCGTATATGACTTAGATATTCGTACCGACATAAGCACTACTAATTTTGGCGCAACTGATCAAATGGAAATTGATCAAGTATATATCAATGCCGATGGTTTTTTTACAACAGGCACAGGTCCTTTACAGATCACCCCAAGCGGACCTGATCCTATAATTGTACTAGAGCGCCTTATCAGTGACAATATACAAATCACAGACAACAAAATTTCTACATTTGATAATTCGTCTGTAGAGTTTGACCCTAACGGTACAGGAACAATAGAACTACAAGCAGATGTCAATTTAGTAGGCAATATTTCTACAACAGAAAACATAAACATTAACGGTGATCTTTCTACAGCCTCTAACATTATAATTGGTGATAGTCCACTAGACACCGTTACTATTACACCAGAATTAGAGCAAGGACTAACCACCGGTTCTGATTTACAATTTAACTTAGGATCATCTTCGCGTCGCTGGGCAGAAATGTATTCTCCCGATATGACTAATATTGCTAATGTAAGACCAGAGGCAGCCCGCGTAAGTTCTCAAATGTTGATCGATGGTGTTAACAATGAAATTAATACGCTACAATCAAACGATAGTATAGATTTAATAACTGGTTTTCAAAATTTTGTAGTAGATGAAATTGTTAATCCTAATATTTTCGGAACAGAAGAAAACGATAATTTTGGGAGATCAGTAGACACAGTAGAACAATACTCTATAATCGGAGCGCCGAGCGAGGACGACGGTCTAGGTTTGTCTAGCGGAGCAGCTTACATTTTTGATAATTTTGAAAAAAGAATAAAACATAAGATTTCTAATCCTAATGCCGAACGAACATCTAATTTAGATCGATTCGGATCGTGTGTAGCTATTAATAGCACCATATGTATTGTTGGCGCCCCTTTTGAAGATAGCCAAAACGGCACTGGAAGTTTTGACGAAGGAAAAGCTTATATTTTTGATAATTTTAGCGGAGAATTACTTTTTACACTTAATCAACCTACAACTATAGTAACAGATCCTCAGGATAATTTTGGTTTTGATGTTGCATTAAATGAATCATATATTATTGTTAGTGCTCCCAAATTTAACAAAGACGGAGTTAATAGCGGCGCTGTTTTTTTGTTTAATACAAGCGGCGATCTTCTACATACATTTTTAAATCCAGACCACGATAATAATCCGTTAAACGATAGATTCGGAGAGTCTATAGCAATATCTAATCAATATGTAATAGTAGGATCGCCAAATGAAAATTCTAACGAAAGTAACAGCGGAAAGGTTTACATATTTGATTTAGAAACAAGATCTTTAATCCATTCTATATCTAACATAAATGCAATAGGCTCGGAACAAGATGATAAATTTGGATCCAGTGTAGCAATATCTGATGAATATTTTGTTGTGGGTTCTTACAATGAAGACAATTATTCTGGAAGGTGTTATGTGTTCGAAACAAAGAATGGTAATCTAATACACACTCTTTCAAATCCTTTAGGATCTTTTGGAGCATTTTTCGGGTTTGATGTAGATATCTCAAAAGATATAATACTAGTTGGTGCGTATAAGCAGAATGATTCTTCTATTATAGATAACGGAAAAGCGTTTGTTTTTAATGCGCGCACAGGAAACCTATTATCGACAATTGACAATCCAAATCCAGTAGGCTCTGGAGATGAAGATTTTTTTGGAAGGGCTGTTTCAATATTTGTAGGTAATAATACTACGAATAAATTTAACCAGTGTTTAATTGGTGCTGATCTAGCAGATAATCAACTACCAAATAGCGGCAAAACCTATCTCTTTACACAAAATAAATTTCCTTTGGAAATCGAGTCAACTACTTGGCTTAACAGCATCATAACAAACAATTTAAATACCCCCTTAACTCTAGCAAGCACCGGTATAGGATACACTAGGTTTATAGGATCAAACGGAATGATAATTCCTGCAGGAACAAATGCGCAACGCCCTGCCGTACCTGAAATCGGAGACACTAGATGGAACACAGATGAACAATACCTCGAGTGTTTCGATGGTAGTGTCTATATTGTCTCTATCGGAGAAGGCGATCCTGTAACCGAAGCAGACATGGAAGATTTTGGAACAATCTACAGCCTCTTCCTAGGCTAATTTTTCGATTAGACTAAATACTATTGTCAGCAAAGACCAACGCTGACCTTTTACTGTGGTCAACCCGCAATGTAAGGTGGTTGGAGGGACAAGATCCCCGTGGTAAGGAGAGCGAATGGCTATTGGTCGTATTAGTGGTCCGCTCTTAAAAGCAAATCTCGTCCGCGACGGGATTGATCTAGCTTTTGAGAACGATCTACTCTATCTTGATGTAAACAATGCTCGCATTGGAATTAATAATTCCAGTCCAGCCACAGATTTGGATGTCATAGGCACAGCACGTGCAACAACAACCGTAGTAGACAACGAAGTCCAAGTAGGTAATCTTACTGTATTTGGCAACACAATACAGAGTGACTTAAACACTATAAGTTTTCAACCAAGCGGTGATGATCCTGCTGTTTATAATGCCAAACTACAAGTAGATGATTTTCAGATACAAGGAAACAAAATTTCAACTTTTGTTTCTAATTCTAACATCGAAATAGAGCCAAACGGAACAGGAACTATCGAGTTTATCGGCAATACAAACATTACCGGTAACTTAGGTGTAACCGGATCTGTTACGGCAACAGGCAATATAACAATACTAGGCGATATTACTATCGGTGATGAAACTACCGACACGATCGAATTTAACGCCAGCATTCAAAGCGATATAATACCAGAAGAAGACAACACTTATAGCATAGGTAGTCCTACAGCAAGATGGTCTACAATACATACTAACGATCTTTTTGCCGACTTTTTAAATTTACCAGAATTAGATATTGGAAATTTAGAATTTAGAGACACGTCGATAACTACTACCGTAAACGATTCGATTTATATAGACGGTAACGGCGTAGGCGGAGTTCGTTTAGCTAATTTTGAGATAGTAGGAAACAAGATTACAAATGTTTCCAATAATGCAATTACGCAAATTGCACAAACAGGAACGGGTTATTTTAAAATTGGTACAACTAATGGTTTTGTGCCGCCAAGAGGCGGAAACGAAACAAGACCTACAGCTTATGCTGTTGTAGGTATGACAAGGTACAACACCGATTCAAATGCATTAGAAGTGTGGGATGGCAACGCATGGGCAAGTCCAGCAGGTGCGTCCGGTGCTGTGTCTGAAATTCAAGCAAACGACATTGCTGCAACATTTGCGCTAACCTTAGGATAAAAAATGCCAACAATTTTTAGACAATCAGTAACAACAGGAATAGGAACAACTCCGGTAGATGCTGTACAGATACAGCCTGGAGTTCGTGCAACAGTAGTAGGTATTAACCTTGCTAACACAACCGAAAATGATTTGGTTGTTGTCAACGTTTTTGTTATAGACGAAAATTCAACACAAGGTAATTATGTGAAAGACATTCCTATTCCGCCTGCAACTAGTCTAAAAGCAATAACTCAAGGCGAAAAACTAATTTTACCAGAAACAGCAGGTTTGCGGATTGTGTCTGACGTTGAAGATAGCATAGACGCAACTGTGAGCTACGTTGAAATTTCGTAAGGATATATCATGGCTAATACATATTATTTAGGAAGAGATCCAGAACAGGTTCTAGGCGAAAGCACAAGATTCTTCTATGCTCTTCGTCGCAATGAAGACGGTGAACTATTCTTTCAACGGATAGACCTGTTAAAAGATCAAGATGTGGTAGATGTCAACAGAATAGGTGCTCCTGAAGATACTTTTGAAGACTTTGAGGAAGGAATCGACTTTTTTGAAGGCATCGACGATGACCATGTAAATCAATATCCCAATTTGATATATCCACAATACAGATGGGATGATAGATCAGTTTTTTACTATATAGATGACGAAGGAAGATTTGTGCAACAGATCAACAGAGGATACGATTATCCGGAAGGGGTATCATCAGATGAGTCTGAGAATCCTGTATCCCAATCAACAAACGTAGGAGGCGCTTATGGCTGAGTTTAAATTTAGCAGGCTTAGATATAAGTGGAAGGGAAACTGGAATACATCGATTGATTACAATCGCGATGATGTAATACATTATAGAGGAAAAAGTTGGATTTGTATTCGACAACATACATCTACCGATTTTGCTGCAGATGTGAATTTTAAATTTCCAGGGGACACAAACACTTCGCCGGCTTGGTTGCTTATGGCAGAAGGATACGAGTGGAGGGGAGACTGGACAGCCACTACACTTTATCAGCCAGGAAATTTAGTCTTATTCGGAGGCACAATTTTTCTTTGTGTTATTTCGCACACCGGGACAGTTTTCGAAGATGATGAAACTAATTGGACTGTCTATTCTCAATCTGACAGATACAGAGGAAATTGGAATGACAACACTACCTATGGACTTAGCGACGTTGTAAGAAATAATGGCATTGTTTATAGATGCATATCTACACATACTTCCCAAGCTACATTAGAAGACGATTTGAATAAGTGGGAGGTAGTATACGATGGTATTGTATACAGGGGAGTATTTGAAGAAAATACCTATTATGTAACCAACGACTTGGTAAAATTTGGACCTACGATTTTTAGATGCATTACTCCACATTCTTCTAATGCTAGTTTTGCAGATGAAAACTTTCAAATTGAGTTTTTTGGATCTACGCATGCAGATGATTGGCAATTAGATGTCGCATACGGTATAGGTGATATTGTTTTACATGGCGGTTATCTCTACATAGCCGTTCAAAATTCAGCAGGAGAAATTCCCGATAGCAACGAAGGAATCACTAATCCGTCCTGGGCAGTCCTATCAGAATCTCAACGATATCAAGGTATATGGAATGTCGATACTGAATATAAAGCAGGCGATATAGTAACACGCGGAGGAATTGTATATAAAGCGAAAGTTAACTCTTTTGATGACGGTTCTACACAGGATTATCTCGCAGACGATTACTGGGAAGTTGTAATTCCTGGTAATAATTGGCGTAATTTTTGGCATACTGAATCGCAATATTTTGTAGGTGATATCGTATCCTATGAAGGAAATGCTTATAGATGTAATTTTACTCATTTTTCTAGTAATGAAAATTATCCCGGCGACAACGGAAATGGATTTGATTTCTGGAATTTAATTTTACAAGGTAGTGATAACACAGCACTTTCTAAAGAAGGCGATCTTTTGTCATTTGGTCTGTCAAGAAGCAGAACAGGAGACACCAGCACACTTGGCGCATCTCCTATTCCTATAGGAAATCCTGGCGAAATACTTACTGTAAGCACAAATGATGATTTTGAATATAAAAAAATAGGGCAGTCGGAAAGATTCTTTTATGTTACGCTTGATGGAATTGATGATGATCTTGACGCGGAAAGAGGAATAAGTCCATTTAAACCTTGGAGAACAGTTGAGTTTGCATGCGAACAAGCAAACGATAATTATCCAGGTCTTACCACAATTAATATTGGTCCAGGATTATACGAAGAAGTTTTACCGATAGTTGTGCCTAAGCGAACCGCTATTAAAGGAACAGAATTAAGAACAACAACAATAACGGTCAACTCTCCCATAGAAGATTTAGATATAACACAATTTGTTAGAAAACATCATTTATGCATTGATAGAATTTCAGATTTAATGGAATCTCTCCTAGTAGACAGAGATGTAGAAAAAACAGAAACAAACCCAATAGATCCTGTTTATTCAGTGCAAAGAAATTTAACTTTCGACGGAACAGGAAATCCGGTAACTGATCAAGAAGGAAACTTAATCTTTGAAACAATAGATCTTGCAAGTGACAGCGCAACTACAGATGATATAGTTGAATTACTAGCAGACATTAAGACTTATGTTAATTTTAACGGTCTAGGAACAGGATCTAATGTAGTTGTAGACGGATCTAACAGTTCGGTAAACACAGAAGTAGTCAATAATGCTATTATTAATATAAATGACAATGTAAACTTTTTGATTCAAGAGGCGATTGCATTTGTTGAGCTAACTAACATTTTTTCATCGCAGGAAATTTCATTACTTGAACAAACTATAAAAAGGTACCTTAACGCATTTACAAAAGATTTAAGATCTCCTGGCAATTACCATACAGTCAAAGCGGCAAAATATCAAACGAATCTACTGATAGGATCGGCTGGAACTGACATGTTCTATGTAAGAGATTCTAGCGGAATCCGTAATCTTTCATTAGAAGGACTACGCGGTGACTTAAATCCAAGCGGTGTTTTTGAACTATTTCAAAGACCGACAGGCGGATCATATGTATCTCTAGATCCAGGTTGGGGTCCAAACCACGAAGATTGCTGGATTATGAATAGATCCTGCTATGTCCAAAATGTAACAACATTTGGTTATGGTGCAGTCGGTCAAAAAATAGACGGAGCTTTACATAATGGCGGCAACAAATCAATTGTATCGAATGATTTTACACAGGTAATTTCCGACGGTATTGGCGCATGGGTATTAAATAACGGAAGGGCCGAGCTAGTATCTGTGTTTACATATTATGCACAGGTCGGATATTTAGCGGAAGACGGCGGTGTTATTCGTGCAACAAACGGAAACTGCTCGTATGGTAACTTTGGAGCATACGCAACAGGATTTGACGCAACAGAAGTATATTCAACAGGTTTTGTTAATAATCGCGCACAAGATGCAATTATCGACAAAGCGTTTGCCGGAGAAGTAAACGACGAAATACTTGCGTTAGAATATATTAACGCCGGAATTGGATATTCTCAAGCTCAAGCTAGTTTTCTCGGAGCTGGAGTAAACGTAGATGTTGAATACGATGATTTTAGAGATAACGCAATATTCAGATATGAAATTACCAATCCGTTAGACAGCGGAGTTCCCGGCGGCGGCGGATACACACAAAATCAAAATAACGCACAAACAGGCGATGAATTTACAATTACAATCGCATCAAGTGATGAAAGTTTAGAATCTGAATTACTAGGTTTACGTATTTTGATTACATCAGGAACAGGTACAGGACAATATGGTTATGTACAGGCCTATAACGATATCACCAAAGTTGTCACAGTTTATCGTGAAAGCGATAATCAACCAGGTTGGGATCACATAGTAAGTGGGACTCCGCCAGTGCTGTTAATGGATACTTCTACTCTTTATAAATTTGAAGCAAGGCCAGTAATAGCAGACCCTGGATTTACATCCGAATCGGTGGACTTAACAGTAAACACAAATTGGGGAGCAGTTGCATTTGGGCCTACTACAGAACAATTTACAAATGTAATTGCATCATTAGGTTCTGGCACAGTAGTTACAGATGACGGCCTCGAAAAGACAGGTGCGTCTTTCGATGTAGATAAAATTGGAACTGATTATTCTGTTAGTTTAAGAAACGGTGGCGCTGGATATGCTGTCAATGATACTATTATTATTAGCGGATCCGATCTAGGCGGCATATCGCCCGACAATGACATCGAAATTATTGTATCCTCTGTAAGTGATGATAGCACAAATGCAATAGTAACTTTCTCGGCATCTGGTAATGGAACAACAGGACGTTTTGTTATTACGTCAAGCGTAGGAAATACAGTTGCATATTCAAGTAACGGCGATGATTGGGAAATTTCGCTATTGCCATTTAACGGGAACTGGAGTATACTACAAAGCGGCGAAAATAAATTTTTAGCTCTTAGACCCGATGAAGACCCAAATAATGTAGGAGCAGTAAGTTCAGATGGAATAAATTGGACGTCATTTTCATTACCTACAATAGAACTTTGGCGCGATATAGTTTATGGAAATGGTATTTGGTTAGCGGTTGCATCATCAAATAATAGAGGAGCATTTAGTGTGGACGGCGGAGAAACTTGGTCATCTACAACATTACCTGAAGCTCCAGATAGTTCGTTGAATCAATGGGTTAGCGTAACTTATGGCAGAGGAAAATTTGTAGCTATATCTAATAGTAATAATGTTGCCGCTGTAGGCACATACAATACCCAAACTGGAACATTCTCATGGGAACTAGAAATATTAGATGTTATATCAGACTCTTCGCAAAAAGACTGGATAAGTGTAGAATGGGGTAATAACAGATTTGTTGCACTGTCTAGCCAAGGAGATATTGCATACAGCTTTACAGGAGACCTTTGGCTTTCTGCTACAATGCCAACTCCCGATGGGTCTACGCAGATGACATGGACGAATTTGTATTATGATCAAGGAATCTTCTTTGCAATCTGTAATACTGGAGGAAGAACTGTTGGGGGCGATGAAACAACAGGGCCCACGAATTATTGTGCTACTTCCAAAGACGGTATAGTATGGACAAACAGGTTCATGGAAAGCGAAGCTAACTGGGTAGATTTAGCATACGGCGGTGTAGATATAACCGTAGGTGATTCTTCTATACAAAATAGAACTCCTACTTGGATAGTAATTACCGATGATCAAACCGCTTCTGCTGAAAAAGTGTTTACTGGCGCAAAAGCAGAGGCACGAGTAGAGGTATTAAGTGGAAGGCTGATAAAAGTTAACATATGGGACCCCGGAAGCGGATATAGATCCATGCCAGATATTGATTTTGTTGATCCTAACAACACCAGTGATGTTTTTGTAACACCAAGAATCGGCGACGGTGTCTTAGCACAGCCTTCATGGCTCGAAAGAGGGCAAGGATTCAGGACGTCGTCGACTACGGTTACAATTACTGGTGACGGCGTAGCTGATGTTATTCCGATTAACAATCAATTATTTGTTGACGGTTTGACTACGTCACTTGGTCCGGGATCGCAATTATTAATAGAGGGTTTGACTGAACCTAGAACTGTGGTTTTGATTACTGAACTACCGCCAAACGCAGACGGAACATTGAGAGCAAGAGTGCAAGTTGATCCAGGATTTACCACAGAAATAAATCCAGAACATCTAGCACCTATTCGTGTGAGAGAAAGATATTCTGCCTGCAGAATTACAGGACACGATTTTCTTGATATAGGAACAGGCAATTTTGTTGAAACAAATTATCCTGATATATATGCCTCCGGCGAATTCTTTGTGTTTGCGCCGGAAAACGAAGTTACAGAAACAGACGGCGGCAGGGTTTTTTATACTAGTACAGACCAAGACGGCAACTTTAGAGCTGGCGAGCTCTTCGCGGTTGAGCAGGCTACAGGTGTTGTAACAATCAGTGCTGAATTTTTTGATTTAGATGGTTTAAGTGAATTGCAATTAGGCGGCATTAGAGTTGGTGGTTCAGGTGTTGTAATTAGAGAATTTTCAACCGACCCACTCTTTACTGAAGATTCTAACAACGTTATCCCAACACAACGAGCAATTGCGGCATATTTGCAGAATCAATTAAGTGTCGGCGGTTCGGAACTTACCTTGAGTAATTTTATTGCAGGAACAACGAGTGTCGGACCCGATAATATTAGATCTAGTGTAGGCAATTATGTTAGATTTCCTGAGCCTTTGAATTTCCAGGCTGATATTAATGAACTAGATGAAGAAGGAAATATAATCGAGGATCAAGGGCAGGTAAAAGGAACAATTCTAGCACATACATTATTCAAGGCCTCGTTTAACGACGATCCGGACAGACAAACATAAACAGATAAATAACATAACGGAGTTAGTATACAATGGCAGAATTTAGACTTGGTAGAATTAGGTTTGTTTGGAAAGATGCATGGCAACCAAACAAAGAATATTTTGTTGATGATGTAATTAGATATGGCGGCAAAGTTTACATATGCCAACAAGGACACACCAGCGACCAAGATTTTTACACAGATTTAGATATTGTTCCATCGAAATGGAATTTATTAGCCGATGGTTCTGCCTGGAAAGGTTTATGGGATGTTGATACATTTTATAAATTAGGCGATATTGTAAAATATGGAACTACCCTTTATATTTGTAATACTCCCCATACTTCTAACTCTGATTCAAGTCTTAGTTTAGAAGCTGATCAAGAAAAATGGGACCTGTATGCATCTGGTTTAGACTATAAAGGTGAGTGGACAACAGATTTCTTTTATAAGAAAAACGATCTAATAAGATACGGCGGAGTAACATATGTATGTAACACGACACATACATCTGCATCGACAAATGTTTTAGGGCTAGAAGACGATCAAGAAAAGTGGGATATTTTTAACCAAGGGTTTGCATTTCTAGGAAATTGGGAAGACTTAGAGATAAATTCCAGAGTCAAACAGAATGATGTAGTAAAATTCGGTGGAGGTTTATTTCTAGCAACAGCATCACATAATAAATCTTCTGATTTTTTAAACGATTCTGCTAATTGGGTAATCTTTGTAAATGGTATAGAATTCGAAAATGATTGGAATATTGCAAGACAATATAAACCGGGTGATATTGTAACATACGGTGGATATCAATATATTTCAAAAACAACCCACACAGGAGCCATTCCGTCTACTGATACAACAAATTGGGGTGTGTTTTCATATGGATTTAAATACGAAAACGAATTTGAATTTTCTACTCCCTACAGAATAGGTAATGTAGTAAAACAAAGAGAATACACTTATCTTGTAACACAAGATGTAAATCCACAAAATGATGTAGTTAATACAACTTCAGCGTCAGATAACACTTTTCATGTTACTTCTACAACAAATTTAGAAGTAGGATTTGCAATCAAGTTTTTTGGAGCAACATTCGGAAGTGTATTTACAGCAGGTGATAGCGCATCAAGTGCAATTTACTACATCAAGTCTATTGAGGATAGCACCCGCATAACTATAACCGATGAGCCAGGAGGCACAACTTTTACTCCTACAGACGGATCGGGTTCTATGGGTGTGTCGTTTAGTCCTATTCCACCTAACACAGATTACTTCGCCCCTCTCAGCAGTGGCATAAGTTGGCAGGGTGAATGGCAAGATGATTTTGAATATTTTGTCGGAGACGCTATCCGTTATAATAATAACGCATATCTGTGTGTCAAAAATCATAGATCCGAAGCTGATGACGGATCAACTATTAGGCAACAGGGCGGTGGTTTAACAGATAGCAGACCTGATAATGACACAGCAGGAATGTATTGGAACCTGCTGGTTTTAGGCAATGAAACTACAGTATTACAACAGACAGGCGATTTGGTTTACTTTAGCGGAGCCGGTCCTTCCAGACTGCCGATTGGGACAGAAGGGCAGGTCCTACGAGTAAGCTCCGACCTTACTCCAGAGTGGAGGACACTAGGACAAAGTATAAACGGGTATTATGTGGCAGAGCACGGAACTGATGGCACTGCTCCTGTGCATGGACTGTCAATTGATAAACCGTTTAGAACAATTCGACATGCAGCTGAACAGGTCGAAAATGGCATAAAAGTCCCTAATGCTAGAAAGCTTTTAGAAAGGAACAGAGAGTTTATAAAACGCGAAGTAACAGAATATGTAATTTATGAAATTGCGCAAAATATTGAACCATTTGATAATTTTGATGGTTTTGATGATGCAATTTTTGAAAGAGATATGGGTTTTCTATTAGATGCTGTTATTTTTGATCTAACTCACGGCGGTAACGCACAAACTAGAGAAGAAACTTTTGAGACTATACAAGACATAGGACGCTATAAAAGCAACGATCCTAAACGAAGCAAATCTACATTAACGGTTGTAGAGAGGGGAAGATTGTTTGAAAGTTCTATGAGACTGCAATATATTGAAGCAATTGCATATCTAAACACATTAATAGGAAATGTTTTAGATCAAGTTGCGCCTGAAGTAAATTATCAAGTTTTAAACGGGGATAATAGTTCTGCTATTATCGAACAATATTTTGACCCTACTATTACAGTTGAATCGGATTACACAACGAATCCATTCTCCGGAGGAGGGTATGAAGGATCATCATATACAACCAACACAACTAGCAATAATGATTCTTATTCATTCGGCGGCAGTAGCAATAACAATGGACAATACGGAGCATATTAAATGGCAACAGTAAAACAACAAATTCAAAATTTGACAGATATATTTTCGGAGGCGATAGAAAACGATAATGTAGATACTGTTCCTGCAAGACAGGTAGAGGATGTCAGTATATTTGTTAAAACAGGAACTTATAGAGAAACTTTGCCTATTATTGTTCCAGAAAGCACAGTTATTTTAGGTGATGAACTTAGATCGTCAAATGCCGGGCCTAGCAGCGGTGTAACGGACAGGTCTGATGCATTTTACAGCCAAAATTCTATGAATCATTTATCCAGCATTGTTAGAAGCATTGTGGTAGGGGATACAGTCACTCCTTCGGTGGGTAATACTGAAGTGCAAAGTCAAAAATTTCCTTTTGCAGATACTCCACAACAATCAGATCTTAAATTGTTAATCCAAACAATTCAAAATAATATAGATTTTAGAATTGGCACAACGAACATGGCAGAATATAATTTTCCTGTAGGGTATAATGATACCTTTTTGCCTACTTTTGGTAATGCACGTAAATTGTTGTCATACAATAAAGAATTTTTGAAAGCAGAAGTTGTAGCTTATATAAAAAACAATTTTCCTAATATTTTATACAGCAAGACAAAATGCGCACAAGATGTAGGTTATATTGTAGATGCTATTGTTTATGACATGACTTATGGCGGAAACACACAATCTATAATAGCAGGACTTGCGTATTATGACGGCAACTCCTCGAATTTAGCAATCGATTCAACAGAAAAATCAGCTACAATATCTGCATATAACTTTTTAAAATCTAGAATAGAAACTGTGATCACTGGGTTTTTCCTACCATCGCCTCAGCAGTCGGATGTAACCCAGTTTACAGATACTGCGGGTAATTCAACAAGTATAAATTATGCTAAAGATTTAGTTGATATAATCATTTCTATCTTGCAAAATGGCGTATCTGCCGCTCCTAATGTAACTGTTGTGACTATTACAGGAGCCGACACTCTAAATACAAGTGTTGCACACGGTTTAGAAGTAGGTGATTCGTTTACACCGAGAGCAACTATAAACGGTCTTGTTAAAAACAAAAAACATTGGATTGTTGATGTTCCTACAGCCACTTCTTTCAAAGTAAGCGAGTCGTTTGGCGGATCGATATTATCTCTAACAAACGGATCGAATTTGAATTTAATCGGTGATGTTATAGACTATCCTGTTACTACAAATGGAATCACGACAACTACAGCATTAATTACAGCTGCAGAAACTTTAGATGCAGCTCAAGAGCAAATAATTAGAAATGTTATAGATGATCTTAACAAAGTTGCATACAATTTTGATTTTACTGTAGATGACGTAAACCTAACCAACGATGATTTTCAAATTTATGTAGGAAAAGATGATTACGCCCACACATATGTAAGCGGAGGTACTGTTACCAAATCAAACGGAACAGTTTTAAATGTTTCCAACTTTGTTTATAATGAAGCTACAGGTTACGCTACAATTACTACGTCAGTAGATCATGAACTTGAAGCAGGCGACATAGTTGACATACAGGAAATTACTGTTGAAGTTACGTTGAACGGACAACCGATAACTTTTGAATTCCCTAGTCCTACGAGCATAGACGGTAGCCAAACAAAGGTGCTATACAGACGTTCCAAATGTGAAAGAGATACAAGATTAATTCTTGAGGCAGTGATGTTTGACTTTATGTTAAATTCAAACTTTCAGAGTCTTAAATCAGGTTATGCATATCTAAGAGCAACTTCATCCGAAGTATACGGATTAGATCAAAAGCAAATAACAAGAGATGCTCTCGATAATGCAAGAACAGAAGCCTTAGCTAATGTCGGAGGAGATAGTACAGCCCAGTCTAGAATAACCCCGCTTATGGAACTAATAGATGCAATTATCTTTAGTGGATCCATAGAAGGCACAAATAATGCAACCGTATTGAGAAACAATGATTATGCAATTCATCAGTTGGAGATGAATAAAGATTTTATTGTGCAAGAATTAACTTCTTATATTCAAAGCGAATATTCGGACACAGTTAATCTATTGCAAGACTCTACATCATACATTAGTATATCTGATACAAGTTGGTTAAACAGAGGAGCCAGTATAAGATTTACAGGCGATGTACGGAGCACCATTGAAAAAAACAAAATTTATTACGTGCAGAATATTATAGACGAATACAATTTTACAATTTCAGAAACACGTTATTCAAACATTCCTTTTGTGTTTGATGTAAATGACGATGAAATTCTTGATGCAGAACTTGCAACTAATTTTAGGGTAGAATTAGTATACAACACAGCTTCTTGTGAAAGAGATGTGTCTGCATATCTAGCGGCACTTAAATACGATCTAAAATACCCTGGAAATTATAAATCACTTTACGCAGCCAGATATTATGGTAATAGTGTTATTGGATCTTTAGAAGAAGACATGTATTATGTCAGAAACGGAACCGGTATTCGTAATCAAACATTGGAAGGCTTGAGTGGAGATGTCTTAGCTGTCAATGAATTCGGAACAAGTCGCGTTAGTGCAGGTGCATTCGTATCGCTAGATCCGGGCTGGGGGCCAGATGACGATAGAACTTGGGTTAAAACACGTTCTTGCTATGTGCAGGGCGTAACAACATTCGGTTATGCGGCAGTCGGACAAAAGATTGACGGTGCCCTGCATAATGGTGGTAATGACAGTATTGTATCTAACGACTTTACGCAGGTAATATCTGATGGCATAGGCGCATGGGTAACCAACAACGGTAGAGCTGAGCTTGTATCTGTGTTTACATACTATGCTAGAATAGGCTACCTGTCAGAAAATGGCGGACGGATTCGCGGAACAAACGGTAACTGTTCTTATGGAACATTTGGCGCAGTAGCAGAAGGATTTGATGCAACAGAAACTCCAATTGAGGCAGTGGTAGATAATAGGCAAGGCTTTGATGCTGTAATTGGTAGTGTTTCAACAGATGGAGATAAGATACTAGGCTTCGAGTTTGACCATGCAGGTAATGAATATACAGAAGTTGAATATATAATTACAGGCGGCGGCGTTAATTCAGATGTAGAAAACGATGAATTTAGAGATGATGCAGTTTTCGAAATACGCGGATTAGATCTAGGTAATGATTCATCAGGACAATTTGGCGGTGATGGATATCTTACTAATGCAAACACAGCACAGGGAGGAACTACAACTAAAATATCTTTAGCAGCTGTGGATCAGGAAGTAAGTTCTGCTTACATTGGTATGAAAGTCGTGTTAGATGGCGGGAAAGGTGCCGGACAGTTTGGTATTGTTACCACATACGACTCAGGAACCAAAGAAGCAACTGTTGTAAGAGAAAGTGACGGCCAACCAGGGTGGGACCATTTTGTTCCAGGAACTCCTATAGTTGCGCCCGATCCATCAACAACTTATGTTATGGAGCCGGCAATATCTCTAAGCTCTCCAGGATTTTTATCCAGTGAAGTAACAATGTCGCAATCTGGGGTGTGGTCAGAATCTGTTTACGGAAATACATCAGAAGAGTATCTTGACAAGGCTGTAGATTCATACGAAGGTAACGGAACCGGAGCAAGCTTTAATATAACAAGAGTTGGCACAAAGTATTTTGTTACTCTAGAAGACGCAGGGGAAGGATATGCCAGACTTGACACACTGACAATATTAGGCAGTTCACTCAACGGAGATGACGTAACCAATGATATTGTGATAACATTGACTTCCGTAAATTCAACCACCGGAGCAATTTTAGAGTTTGATTTTGAAGGTTCGGCATTCGGCGGAAGATTTGTAGCTGTTACTACATCTAACAACAACGGATCATACAGTAACGATGGCGAAACATGGCAAGCAATGACACTGCCAACAGCCGCAAACGGTTACTCGTCCGTTGCGCACGGACTTTTAGATGACGGCTCATCCTTGGTTAAGTTCTCTAAATTTGTTGCAGTATCACCAAACAGTGATATAGCAGCTTATTCGTCAGACGGTATAACTTGGACGGCATCAACATTACCTATTAGCGCAAACTGGACAAGCGTAGCATTCGGAAATGGAAGATTTGTAGCAGTAGCATCTGATTCAACAACTGTAGCAGTTTCTAACGATGGAGAAGTGTGGGATTTAACGTCTACATTGTCAAGAACTGGCGCAAATGAAGTTGCCTATGGCATGGGACGTTGGGTAGTTGTTTTTGATAACTCGTCCAGCGGGGATGGCGTGAATTATTCAGCAACAGCTTTAGGTAATTGGAATGCACCCGACAATGCGGACGAACAAATGCCAACCGGGGCAAACTGGACTTCAGTAACATGGGGACAAGGTGCATGGGTGGCAGTAGCTAGTGATACAAACACAGGAGCTATAAGTATTGACGGCATAAATTGGAATTCAATGACTGTAGGATCTCCTGACTCTACTGATCCTGCCGGATACAACAAAGTCAGATACGGCCAAGGTTTGTTTATGGCCACACTAGAAGACACAACTGCTGGAATAACTGGCTATTCATATATTGCTAAATCAGAAGACGGGCTCTTCTGGGAGTTTGAAGGTGTTAACGATAACGGAAACGCTGTGAACGGGTACAATGCAATTTCGTTCGGTAATCCTAACTCAACAGGTTTTTGGTCAATTATTGAAAATCAAACTACCACAAGAGGAGTAAGAATTAGGACAGGCGCAACAGCTCGTGCGCGAGCATTTGTATCAGAAACTAAAATTTTCCAGATTAGGATACTAGAACCAGGTTCAGGATACGAATCGCCTCCCTCTATAACTATAACAGATCCCAACAATATTTTTGAAGCACCATTCGACGTTCGAATAGGCAAAGGAGCACTAGCGACCCCTAGTTTTGTAAACCGAGGCGAGGAATACGGATCTGCCAATGCAGAAGTAGAATCCGATCTTTCTAACGGTTTCGCGGACTTTTTCCAGAATGGAAACTTTGTATTTGTAAAGAGATTAACTGAAAGACCTGTTCCGGGTGCTAATGTGGTATTTGACAGTCTTCCTGATCAAGTATTTAGGCTTGTAAATGTGGTAACATTCTTAGGACAGAATGATGGAGCATACACAGCATTCTTACAAATCAGTCCTGAAATTCCAATCAGTCAAGCTCCGCCTCAGAATGACGGAGTAACAACTAGAATTAGATATTCGCAGGTTAGATTAACTAACCATGATTTCTTAGATATAGGAACAGGAAACTTTGTTACAACAAATTATCCTAACACTCCATTACAAGAACCTGATCCTAGCAAAGAAACAACAGATGCAAATGGCGGAAGGGTATTCTTTACATCCACTGACCAAGATGGCAACTTCCGAGTAGGTGATCTGTTTACAATCGAACAATCCACAGGTGTTGCAACATTGAACGCAGATGCATTTAATATTGCGGGATTGCAGGAACTATCTTTGGGAGAAGTTACACTAGGTGGTGGTTCGGCAAGTATTGATGAATTCTCAACAGATCCATTTTTTACAGCTGATTCAGACAGTATTGTTCCTACTCAGAGAGCAATTAAGGCTTATATTGCGGCACAGATCGGCGGCGGCGGCGCGTCACTTAATGTAAATAGTGTAACAGCAGGAAGTATCTTTATAAATACTAACCAGATAAGAACAACCGATCAAAGCACGATACAGATGCGAGGAAAATTTGATTTCCAAGCTGAAATAAATGGGTATCCACTTGCGTGGAACTACTTCTTAAATTAAACGGAGAAAATAATAATGGCAACAGGAAAACTTGGAGCAGAAGACTTAGCAGCAGCCACACCCACAGTGATTTACACCGTCCCAGACGGACAATTCACAGTAGCTTCTATTAATATCTGTAACAGAAATACAAGCAACGTTTTGATTAAAATAGCAATTGCAGATGCCGACACACCTGCAGCAGGAGAATACATAGAATTCGATGCAGAAATCCTCCCCAACGGTGTCCTTGAAAGGACAGGCATTGTAATGAATGCTGACCAGCGCGTGGTTGTCGAAGCCAATGCTATTAATGTAAGTGCGAATGCGTTTGGTATTGAAACATCGGTATCTTAAGATAAATAGCTAAAAGGAAGAAATAATGGGTAGAAAAATATCCGGCGGTGTAAGACAACCGATTAGTAATACATTTTCAGGGACTACAGCCGAAAGACCGACAAATGTATCACCGGGAATACAATTTTTTAACACAGACATTAATCTGTTAGAAATTTATGATGGCAGCGGCTGGCACAGAATTAATGATTTTATACCAGTTGCTGTTGCAACTTCTACTACTATTACTGCTAATAAAACTTACTGGGTAGATACTGCCGGCGCACCGGTAACAATAACATTACCTAGTAGTCCTGTTGCACAAGATTTTATTAAAATTACAGATATTTCGGGGTCTTTTGATAATAACAATCTTACAGTAAACCCAAACGGCCATCCTATAATGCGGACTTCAGATTCAATGACGGTTAGCACACAGGGTGCATCGTTTATAATGGTATACTATAATGCTACTACCGGTTGGTTATTAGAGGGTATTTAAGGATAAAACATGCCATTTAATTATGAAACGCTAAAAAGATTACAAGGCGATGCTGTAATAGATCAATCTCTCACCTCCGATGATATAAAGGATGGCGATATTGACGCGGATAAACTCGATAATAGCTCTATTTCTAGCGCACAACTAGCTGATGCGGCAGTAAATCTAAGCGGTAACAAAGTTACTGGATCACTTGCTGTCAACAAAGGAGGCACAGGATTATCAGGTATCTCCGGAGCATATCAGGCAGTAACTACAAGTGGTAGCAACAACACACTACGCCCGCACGGAATCTACGGCATGCAGGTGTTCACAGGCAACGGGACCTGGAATAGGCCAAGTAATGTCAGATACATCAAAGTTCAGGTAGTAGGCGGTGGTGGCGGCGGCTCGGGCCACGGCGAAGCCGGTGGATCTGGTGGCTATGCAGAAGAAATTATTAATGTTGAAAGCATAAGCAGTGTTCCAGTTACCATCGGCGGCGGTGGCGGTAGTTCGTATTACTCCGGTGCTGGCGGCAACGGTGGCGCAAGCTCTTTTGGACCTTATGTATCAGCAAGTTTAGGTTATGGCGCAAACAGAAATAACCAGCACTCTGGTGGAGTTAGTGGTGTAGGAAGTGGCGGTAACTTAAATATTCATGGCGGCGGTGGTGGAAATCATCACCAGAGATCTGGAAAAGGCGGCGGATCGTATTGGGGCGGCTCTACAGCAGGAGGACATCCGCAAGGTGGACAGTTTGCTTATAATCACCGCAACCACGCAGGCCCCGGAGCCGGGGGCGCAGGCGGATATTTTAATGGAAACAGGGGTGCAATAGGCAAAGCAGGTATGGTAGTTGTTACCATGTTTTACTAAAGAGAAAACATATGGCATTTGATTATAGAACTTTAAAAAATATAACAGGAAGAGCATTTGTTTCTGAAACTTTAGAAGCAACAGATCTTGCAGATGATGCAATCACCTCTAGCAAAATCGAAGACGGTGCTGTAAATGCAAATAAAATGCAAGAGGGATCAGTTAACTTAAGTGGAAACAAAGTAACCGGGTCTGTAAGTGCAAATGCTGGCGGAACCGGTTTAACATCACTCGGATCCGCTTATCAAATTTTAAGTGTAGATTCAGGCGGCGGTAACCTTACATATGCGAATTCTAGCATTAGAAGTATGCGTGTATACACAGGTAATTCGACTTGGACGAAACCCAGCGGTGTTAGATATGTAAAAGCCTGTGTTGTAGGCGGTGGTGGCGGCGGCTCGGGCCACGGCGAAAGTGCAGGAGCCGGCGGGTACGCAGAAGAAATTATAGATGTAACTGGCATAAACAGCGTATCGATAACTGTAGGGGGAGGCGGTGGCAGCTCGTATTACTCCGGCGCAGGAGGAAATGGCGCAAGTTCGTCGTTTGGACCTTATGTATCAGCCAGCGGCGGGTATGGCGCAAACAGAAATAACCAGCACTCCGGCGGTGTTGGCGGTGTAGGAAGTGGCGGAAATTTAAATATTTACGGCGGAGGAGGCAATCCTCATCACACAGGATCAAGCACCGGTGGAGAGTCATTCTGGGGAGGTAACACAGCCGCAGGACATCCGCAAGGTGGACAGTTTTCTTATAATCACCGCAACCATGCCGCTCCGGGAAGTGGCGGCGCAGGCGGCCATTATAATGGAAACAGGGGTGCTATAGGCCGAGGCGGAATGGTCGTTGTTTACGAATATTATTAAAGAGAAAAACATATGGCATTTGATTATAGAACCTTAAAACAATTGTCTACTGAAGATATAGTAGACGGATCGCTTGAAAAAACAGAATTAGCAAACGGTGTAGGTATTTCACGCACCGTAGCTAATAGTGCTGTTGGAGATACAAAACTAGCTAACAGTTCAGTGGATTTAGGCGGCAATAAAGTGACGGGTACATTGGGCGTAGGTTCAGGAGGAACAGGATTAACGTCCGCTGGAAGCAACTTAGAAGTATTGCGTGTTAACGGCGCCGGCAACGCTCTGGAATACTCTCGAATAGGTATCAATGCAATCAGAGCATATCAGGGCAATTCAACATGGAACAGACCTGCCGGTGTAAGATATGTTCATGTGCAAGTTGTAGGCGGTGGTGGTGGCGGCTCGGGCCACGGCGAAAGTGGCGGTGCAGGCGGTTACGCAGAAGAAATTATTAATGTAGAAAGCATAAGTTCGGTAAGCATAAGCATAGGGAGTCGAGGCGGTAGTTCGTATTACTCCGGTGCCGGCGGCAACGGAGGATCAACCTCCTTTGGACCGTATTGCTCTGCAGGCGGCGGGTTCGGCGCAAACAGAAATAACCAGCACTCTGGTGGAGTTAGTGGTGTAGGAAGTGGCGGTAACTTAAATATTCATGGCGGCGGTGGTGGAAATCACACTGAAAGTTCGGGCCCCGGAGGATCATCATTCTGGGGAGGTAACACCGCAATGGGACATCCGCAAGGCGGACAGTTCACATATAATCACCGCAATCATGCCGCTCCAGGAAGTGGCGGAACTGGCGGATATTTTTATGGAAACAGGGGTGCTATCGGTCGCAACGGAATGGTTGTGGTAACTGAATACAGATAAATAGGATTATAGGAAAATATTCATGAAAAAAGTTTTAGTAAGCTTAGAAGGTTATGTAATGCAAGTCGAAGAACCCGGTAGTGACTTTGACATATACGAAGGTCCAGATGCAACATTTGCATGGGTAGATGCACCCGATGATGTGACATTACAATGGACACTAGAATATAGCCCATCTCAAGGTAAAATGATTTGGGTCAATAGAGATGCACCTCCAGTCGATTTAGGAATGCAAAGAAGAGTTGCGTATGGCACCGTGGAGGATCAATTAGACATGCTTTATCATGATATGAAAGACGGAAATCTCACAAGCGGATCTTGGTTTAATCATATTGATATAATCAAAAAATCAATTCCTAAGCCTCCTCCAAGCGAAGAAGAGTTATCTCCTGAGGAGCAAGAAGCTTTAGATGCAATACGCGAGCCGGATGTTAACTCCCCTATGAAATTTTCGACACCGGAAATGCCATCATGGGTAAGATGCCCGGGATGGAAATATTACGAAGGTGATAAGGAGAAAGATGTATAATGGCTACACTTAGAGCAATTGGTCCTGTAACGGTCGAGAATGTATCTTTGGGGAAATTATTTGAAGCTTCTCTAGTTTCATTTGAAAAAAAGGTTAGTCTAGTAGTAGAAATAAATGGACATAATGTGTCTTTAGCTTACGATACCGATGGCAATGATTATGAAGCTGATCATAATGGACATAGGTATAGGGCTATGAATCCTAAATTTGTAGCAGAATAAACTATCTTATTTGCATAAAGCAGGTCCTGCCCTGCTTTTTTTATCATCCCCTGATAATAAACGTTAAATATATCCAAGTTTAGTGGAGAAAATATGAAAATAAAAAAGGTGTGTATTGTTGGTGGCGGATCGTCGGGCTGGATGACTGCTGCTTCGTTAGCAAAACTTTGTCCTCATCTTGATGTCGTGTTGGTAGAGTCAAAATCAGTCGGCACTGTAGGTGTTGGTGAGTCTACCCTAGGACATATTAATAGATTTCTAAAAATGCTCGATATCACAGACGAGATGTGGATGGCCGATTGCAATGCTACATACAAGAACTCGATTAGATTTACAAGCTTTAGAGAAAACAACAATGAAGTTTTCGAGTATCCTTTTTGTCATGGGTTCGATTCTACCTTTGGAAAAGAAAACGGATTAGAAACGTGGAATGAACTTTCTGCCCTATACCCGGATATTTTTACTCCTGAGACGTTCGCAGAATTTCATGCTTTATCAAATACTACTCTTGCTACATATAATAAACAAACAAGAAATGAAGAAAAAAAATTAAAGTTTTTTGATTTCGGTCTAGATACTGCATATCATATGGATGCACAGTTATTCGGCGAATGGTTAAAAAATAATATTGCGTTACCCAATGGAGTAAAACACATCACAGGTAATGTAATAAATTTTGCTGACGACGGAAAAGGAAAATTATTCAAGTTATTTGTAGATTCGGGCGACGAAATCGGCGCAGATTTATTTATTGATTGCACTGGATTCAGATCTTTATTATTAGAAAAAATAATGGGCGCACAATTTATTTCATTCGAAGATTATCTTGCAAATGATAGAGCATGGGCAGTTAGACTTCCGTATTCAAACAGAGAAGAGCAAATGCACAATGTAACTGATTGTCATGCGTTAGGCAACGGTTGGGTGTGGAATATACCTCTCTGGAACAGAATAGGGACCGGTTACGTATATTCCAGTCGTTTTATTGACGATGACGGCGCACTGAAAGAATTTAAAAATCATTTAAATGAGAAACATGATGTAGATCTAGAAGAAGCAAAATTTTTCCCCGTCCAAATCAGGCACGGTAAGCGGACTCGTGCTTGGATAGGAAACGTAGTAGGTATAGGTCTAAGTTATGGGTTTGTTGAACCTTTAGAATCAACAGGTCTACTAACAACACACGAAAATATTATAAGATTAGTAGATATGCTAAACACAAGGGGCGGATATCTTACTAGATCAGAAAGAGAAGCATTTAATAAAGCAGCTGATACGGATATAGAAGGATTCAAACAGTTTGTTTCTATGCACTATGCATTATCTAAAAGAAATGACACAGCATACTGGCGTTGGGCAACTCAAAAAAATGAATACGAGCCCTTGCAGTTTAACGATTTTCAATCTTCAAGATATGATTATAAAGATATCTTAGGACCTATAATAGGAAACCTAGCAATGAACGATAGATATCATGGAAATAACTTTATTATTGCTGGTATGGGAATGCGATCAATTTCTACCGTTGGTCTTATTAAAGCAAGATATAACTACGACAGACTAAGTGAGCTTGAAAAGATAAAAAATGAATTTTTACACAAAAGAGACAGTGTTAGACAATATGTATCCGCCCTCCCAACACATTATCAATATTTAAAAGAAAATATATACAATAATATTGACAACTATGATGTTTAATTTTAAAAAGAAAAAACCAAAAATACGATTTTACAGTACCGAGCCCGGAGTGCCTGATGTGTTTCCTGTTGTTCCAACATCTCAAATTGAGAGATCGTGGTTAAATTTACCTAATTTTAATCATGATACAAACGGCGATATGTGGACAAAAAATTGTCCAGGTATAAAACTTATTATGAATGCAGGCTGGGTAATTCCTGCACCTGCAGATTTTATTATTGAAACAAACGGCGATGGTATTGACTTTCAATGGATTGAACCCATAAAGTTTGCCCACGAAAAACCACCCGGAAACGAAATTTATATAGGCTTCCATGACAAAGATCAATCTGCCAGACTAGTAAACAAAAAAAATACTTTACAAACTGTTGTTAAGGTAAACACACCCTGGAGAGTTGAAGTTTCAGACGATTATCTATTATTGCAAATGCCAGTGTCTTATAATAACGAATTTAGGTTTACCTCGGCACAAGGAATCCTAGATCCTAGATACGCACATGTTTTAAATATTCAGTTGTTTTGGCACGAAACAAACTCAAAAACCATAATCAAAGCCGGAACTCCTTTAGCACAGTTTATTCCTATAAAAAGGAACGAATATATTTCAACAAATTTTGATTTCAGTGTAACAGAAGCAACAGAAAAGGATAAGCAAAAAGAACGAGCTTTTAACTATGCTCTCCGATGCTCCGAACTCAAATATGACACTTTAAAATCGAGATTAAAAAGAGTCAAATCAGTTCTAAGTAAATATGCTTTATAAGGAGATATAATATGACATATAAAATAAGTTTACAAGAAGTTACAGATAAAATTAAACATAAAAAAGAAGATACTGAAATTAAATTACAAACGCTAGAAAATGAATTAAACGACACTTCATTGAATCCTTACGGAATAACCACAATAGATTTTTCGGAAAGAAATGAAATGTTAGAAGATATCCTTAAAATGGAAGGAGTCTTAATGGGACTTCAACTAGCAATGGAAACATATGACGAAGCTTTTTTAGAGAAAGATGAATAATGCAATATGCGTCGATCCGTTTCCTTCGTTAATTTGGAAATATAAGTTCAATTTTAGATTTCCAGAGTGGAAAGCAAAACTGTATTTGCATTCTGAAAACAATACTTCTCATTCATATTTGGAAGAAGGCGATTCATACTCTAGTGTGTCGTCGCAAGACCAACCCATTCACTTATGGGACGAATTAAATGAGTTTAGAATTTGGCTACCAAACATAATTAAACAGAATTGTAAATATCATTGCTTTAAGGATAAACAATATACAATTTTAAATTCATGGTTTAATATTCACAGGCCTAGTGGAAAAACTTTAGAACATTATCATAACAAGACAGATTTAGTAGTAACTTGTTATTTAGATAAACCACAAAACACCGGCAATATTGAATTTAGAGATCCCTTAGAATACCATAAATCAAACACATCAATAGAACCAGAAGAATTGTTATGGAAAGAAGTTGATTGCAAAACAAATGACATTTTAATATTTCCAGGCTGGGTTCGACATAGAACACAACCGAATCGAGGGGATAAAGATAGAGTTGTAATGACAATAAACATAGGAAGTTATGAATTTTAATCGGTGTGTTCCGGATGCGAACAATTATAAAAACGAAGTAAAGATCAAAAGTTTACAGGATATCGAAATTGAATCCATAAACTTTGGAGAGATACACTGTTGGATTTTTAAAGATATATTTAAGAAGGACGGATTCGAAAAAATAAAAAATGTTATAGGATCATTTCCTATTCAAAAAAATAATAATATAGACACTAATTATGATCCTAATCCGTTCGATACCATACATATCCCTGCGTGGGCTTACAAAGAAGTTTGTTTCTTACTGCGAGATTTCTATTTAAAATTTCTCTGTGACAGTCCTTCACCTACTAATTTTGAGATTTTTGAATGGGGAAATGTTTATTTTAAGGATAAATCAAGACCAATAATAAGTAATCGTTTACCACATATAGATTTTTTGCATGGTATTGTAGGTAACTTATGGTTAGAACAACAAGGAGGCGAAAGCGGAACTTCATTATACAGCTATAACGGGCAAATAATAAATGGTCAATATGATTTTATGGTAGACACTAATCACAGGAAGCACTTAGATTATATGGAATTAGTGCAGAAAGGACGATCAGAGAATTGGTTTAATTTTGATAGCAATTTTTTGGCTGATTTCGGTTTTGTGTTTGAAGGATATTTACCTAGCATGGAAAATACAATGACCGTATACAGATCTAATCAATATCATACTCCATTTATAGACGACTTAACAAATTTTAGATGGTCGCATACATTTGCATTTTCTCACAGGTGAAACTAAACTATAAAAATGAACAAATTCGAATACAATCATGATTTTAGAATTACCGAACTATTTCCGGTTCCGCTGTTTCAAACGGTAATTGATATTCCTGATATTAATAAAGACGACTGGGTCTGGAAAGATAATTTAAACAATCAAATTTCTGAGAATCAAAAAATATTAGAGCACGAAAGTTTATCTATACTCAAGAAAGACATTGAATTAAATTTAAATACATTTTGGCGAAACGTTCTAAATGCAGATTGCGAAGCTGACATAGAAATAACACATTCTTGGCTGAATATCACGCATACACATCAAAGTCATCATTTACATAGGCATCCTAATAGCTATATTAGTGGTGTTTTATTTTGGCAACATCACGAATCTGCAATTGTTTTTTCAAATGATCGGTATAGTCAGATACAGTATGAAGTTTCGTGCACAAATATGTTAAACAGTAATACATGGAGAGTGTGTCCGGAACCTGGACTACTTTTATTGTTTCCTAGCTATCAAAGTCATGCGGTTGAATATGTATCACAGGAACAATCCGAAAGATTAAGTTTGAGCTTTGATACATGGGTTCGTGGCAGCGTGAACAGTATTCCTAATCAACAATTGATAATAGGATGACTATCTTTATGGAGAAGTTATGAATTTAGATTATTATTTTCCAACTCCTGTTTGGTGGACAGATACTACATTCGATAATACAGATCTGTTAAAATTATATAATGATCTCAGGACCAAAGACCCAGTAGGAGCAGAATTAAGTAATTTTGGAGGCTGGCAAAGTAAATCTTTCGCCCACAATGAATTCAACTGTACGTTACAAATATCGGATCTAATTTTAAACCAAGGAAGTAGAATTCTATCAGATTATGGATTAGAACCGACCTGTCATGTATTAGAAATGGATAATATGTGGTTTAACTGTAACAAAGGAAAAGATATAAATCAAGTCCATATTCATGGAGGATCTGATTTCTCAGGAGTTTACTACCTTTCGGCTCCCGAAGGATCAGGAGATATAGTCTTTTATAAAAATTATCACGAAGAATTTTTTACGAACAGTTTAGGAAATAATTTTGAGAGAATAACACCTGTTAGTGCAACTGTTGCTAAGTATCCGTCTAAAAACAAAAGATTAATCTTATTTCCTTCGAATTTACAACACGGTGTTCTTCCTAGCTCAACAGAAAGAGAGCGAATTTCTATCTCTTTTAATATTAAGGTAAAGCATGTTTGAAAATTTATGTGAAAAAATATTAAAAAAATATAATTTACAGTATAACGATCGACCAGTACACTTTGAAAATGTTTTTAACGACCCGTCAATACTAGCTAACTGGACGACTATCGAAAATTGTATTAACTTTCCTGCAATGTATGAATTTGAATTAATTGATTTTCATAATCAAAAGATTGAAATTCCTAGATATAGGAAGATGTGGAATTCAATAAAAACTGTGCAAGATAAAGAATTTGTTTTTAATAAATTTATGCAGGGGTATGGCTTAATCATAACAAATTACGATAATAACAACGAGTATATAAATAATTTGCTTAGATGTTTTGAAAACTTTTTTGATGTTTATACCGATGCGCATTTATATTGTGGTTTGAAAAATGCTAATTCTTTTTCAATTCACGAAGATTATCCATCAAATTTTATTGTTCAAATCGACGGAACAACACATTGGAAAGTATTTAAAAATAGAATATCAAGCGTCTATAGGACAGGGTTAATGAACAATCTACTAAAAGAAGATCAATTAGAAACAGTGTTAGATGTAACTTTGAATCCTGGTGATATGTTATACATTCCTGCTAGAGCCTATCACTGTGCACAACCATGCAACGAGCGTATAAGTATTAGCATTCCTTGTTGGAGCAGAACATTAGCTGATGACCCTGCATTGCAAAATGATAGAAACATATATAGGATAAATTAAATGTTTGAAACTCAATTGGTATACGGAATATTAGATACAAACGAATTTAAAGAAATAAATGATTTTGTAAACGGCACAGAAATAACCTGGACACATATAAAAGATACAACATATGAAAATGGCAGGACACCCAGTATTGATACACCTGCCTTTGCTCATATACTGTTGGGTCACGACGGGTATCGAAGCCCCTTTCTCGATAAATTTACGCCTCTGCACCAAGCATTAATGAATAGATTAGATATAACTCCTAAGAATGTATTCAGAATGAGATTAGGTTTTTTATTAAATACACGCTACACTTTTCCAAGTCAACCGTATGTTTATAATTCTCCGCATAAGGATGCAGATTTTGATCATCTAACAGCAGTCTTTCATTTTATGCATTCTGACGGAAATACAGTAATTTTCAATCAAACAGAAGAAAGTGATGCATATTCAATTAAGGAGAGCATTGAACCTGATCAAAACATGGCGGTAGTTTTTGATGGAAATTATTATCATGCAAGCACATGCCCAAAAGTATTTACTAAAAGAATTGCATTAACAATTAATTTTACTATCTAAATGGAAAATTTTAAAAATAAAAATATAAAACCGCTTGTTCCTACTATTATCATAGATGACTTTTTTGAGTCGCCGTCGTTGTGGTTAGAATATGCAAAACAATTAGAGTATTTTAAAGGCGATAGAGGCACCTGGCCCGGTTATAGATCCGATTTATTTTCTAATATGAATACTGAGCTGCAGAATATAATCGATAATAAGCTCTTACAACATCTTTTTGAATTCGATAAATTTACAAAGAATGATATCAGCATACAATGTGTATCAGAAGAATGGGGCCAGGGATGGATTCATGACGATGATCCAAAATTTTATGGTGCCGCTGGAGTGATATTTCTTAATAAAAAATATCCTAAAAATACAGGAACAACAATCTACAATCAACAGATAGATCCAAGTTATGAAAAGTTTGGAAATATATTTTTTGATGATGTTACAGATGTAGAAAGAAAACATAATGATCTCTATCTAAAACACCAACAAGAACAAAAACAAATGTTTAAAGAAACTATCAAAGTCGAAGGAAGATATAATAGGTGTCTAATATTTGATCCGAGACAATGGCATGCGGCAGATAATTATTTCGGCACAAGCAAAGATGATAGTAGATATACAATTGTTTTTTTTGTAAACAACAAGGATTCATTAAACTAATGCTATCACCAGAGGAGAGTTCGAGACTCATAAAAGAAAATGATCTAAAAAACAGGATAAAATATCCGAGATTTCCTAGTCGTATTATAGAAGATTTTTTACCTTGTCCGTATGTATGGAGAAACTTAGCCTTACAACAAGATTATTACGATACTGATCTGCCTATTCCAGGCCAGCGCAGTAAATTTCTCGAACAAATTGATGCAGATATATTTACAGACTTTGCTCGTATATTTTTAAAACATTTTCCTATTTTTTCTGGTTTTCAAAACCTTTCTGTTTGTTTTCAATTGGTCGATGAAACATATGGCCAGGGGTGGGTGCATGACGATGATCCTACAGTTACCTTCTCAGGGGTAATATATCTTAACCCACATGCTGCAGCCAATACCGGCACAACTTTATATGATGATCAGGAAGACACATATGCTAATGACTTTAAAGATATGATTTGGAAGGACACCCTTCAATCTAGTGCCGATGAAAGAAAACAATGTAGTAAATATAGATTACAGCAACGAGAAACATTTACTCCTTCACTTACGGTCGAAAACGTTTTTAACAGAGCATTTATTTACGATCCGAGAACTTGGCACAGTGCAGATAATTTTTTCGGCTCAGATAAAGATGATTCAAGATTAACAATGGTATTTTACGGTAAAATTTAATGAGTTCTGACGATATAATAGTAATAGATAATATAATAACAAAAAGTTATCAAAATGCAATCTTAGATAGGGTTACTGCTCACACATTTCCGTGGTATTTCAATCCTAATCTAATCACGCCAAATTTTGCTAAAGGCAAAGAATATATGGATAGCAATCCAGTAGGATTAAATCATTTTTTATTCGAAGATGGTAAGGTCGATTCGCCATTTTTTGATTTTCTTTATCCGTTGATATTAAGTATTCAGGACATGAATATGTTTCCTAAGGCCTCGACAGAACGCATGAGGATGAACCTTACACAGCGAAATCCTAATTCGACAAAAGAACATCATCTACCACACATTGATAGTTTTTATGAACACTGGAATGTTATTTATTACGTAAATGATAATGACGGGCCTACCTATATTTTTAACGATACTAATAAAAATTATGAATATAAAGATCAAGATTTTATGCTCACAAATAACTTTTCGGTAAAACAAAAAATTTATCCGAAGAAGGGAAGAATTGTTGCCTTTCCAGGATTTTATTATCATGCTTCTAGTTTTTGCAAAGAATTTCCTTACCGGATTGTTTTAAATATCAATTTTTCAGGATTACAAGATGTACTGCAAAGATCACGAGATACATAATTCGCAATTAATTCTCAAAAATCATACAAAAATGGTAAATGATTTATATTTTGTCTATGATTTTTTCAAAGACATATTTCCTTATGGAGATAGCACAGAGGCATATCCTCTTTATAATGTGTTTTGTGCAACCTCTCCCGATCCTGTATGGTATCAACTACTACAAGAACTTAAATTAATTATCAGAAATTTTGCAGGCCATAATGATCCTTTGTGGATGCAAGCTTGGCTAAATTATCATACACCGGAAACTGTGCTAGGTTGGCACGGGCACGATTGGCCGATACATGGATATATCAACATTAATCCTTTCGATACGGAAACACAGTTCGAAGATTATACTGTAAAAAATAAAATAGGAAATATCTATATAGGTCCAGGTCATCGATTACATAAAGTCAATGTAAAAAGCAATTTTATAGAGCCTAGATTAACAATCGGGTTTGATGTTCACGACAAGCCAGAACCACCGTTTAGACATTTTTCATTGATGCCGCTATGAACTTAAATAAACCAATTTTTTTAAACAGAATTGTCGACGAAAAATTATTAGATTTTGTCACTAGAGAATTAAAAATAGCAGCCAATGCTGCCAGAATATTAGAACCGCACTCTGGATACGAAGAAGGATTTGCGGATAGTTTTAATTTTTATTGTCCGCCATGTTTAGAAGTTTTGTCGGAAATAATTCAGCCAGTAATAGAAAACAAACTACAACTAAAACTATATCCTAGTTACACTTATGCACGGTTATATCGACATGGATCCCGTTTAAATAAGCATTATGACAGACGAAGCAGCGAATTTACAGTAAGTTTATCACTGGAATATGATGATTCAAATTGGCCTTTGTGTATTTTAGATGATGAAAATAACATAAACAAATTTGTGCTTAACAAGGGAGAAGCCGTAATTTATAGCGGCAGGCAATTTGCGCACTGGCGTGACGGTCCTTATAAAGGGAAAGAACAAGCACAAGCATTTTTTCAATATGTAGACATAAACGGCGATAGTGCTGATCTCAAATATGATGGCAAAATAGCACCGGGCCTTCCCTTTACCTTTTAAACATTAATCAGTAACTTTTAAACTAGAAGCATAATTTACCAGATCGTTTACTGATGGTGTTGCATCTAAAAAATCAATTCCTTGCATTGCTAAATTAATTGCTTCTCTATGTTTTACAGTTTGGGGTAGTATACCCTGTCTTATGTTATAAGCTTTTTTATGTAAATGCGGCATTTGCCCCCAAAGGTTAGCTATTTCTTTCCTATCTAATAATCGCAAGCCCCACATAACTTGCGTGTAATTAAGACTTTTAAACATGATAAAATGATCGTTGAATGGTTGATGAGAAGGAAGATATTTCTTAAAATCATCTAAATATTCTCTGTTAAAATCTGTCAAAATTAAGTCAGAATTAATCCAGCGCCAAAACTCACTGTCGCGTCTTTCTGTTATATAATGTATTTGAACAAAATCAATTATATTTTCAGAAACCTGTTTAAATCTCTTATTATATATTTTTGCACTTGTTTTATCATTTTTATGCCAATGTGGTAAACTGGTAATTAAACCAAACATCTGTTGTATTGTAGAACCAATGCTGGTTGCTTCTAGCGGTTCAACAAACATACTGGCAAGACCTACACAAACACAATTTTTTGTCCAGTTTTCGTCTAAATATCCTGCAGAAAATTTTATTTTTTTAGCTATTTCTATTTTATCCGAATGTTGCGATTGCGCCTCGCTTATAGCTTCGTCTTCATTTATGAAATCGTCACAGTAAACATAGCCGTTACCGAATCTGTTTTGTGTAGGTATTCTCCACATCCAGCCTGAGCTTAAAGCTCTTGCTTCAGTGTGCGAAGGTATGTCTTCCTTATATCCTGTAGGAAATGCGATGGCACTGTTCATAGGAAGATAGTCTTTGCAGTCTATCCATTTTACACCAAGCTTTGATGCAATCACTCTTCTAAATCCGCTACAATCAATGAAGAAATCTGCTGTATAAATTTGTTTTCCGTGAAGTTTAGATACAAAGCCGCTTTCATCTAATTCTACATCGTCTATAGTATCATTTATGAAAATTACGCCTTTATTCTCACACTTTTTATGAAAATAGTCATTAAGTTTTTTTGTATCAAAATGAAACTGATTTACGCTTTTAGAAAAAGGCCCGGCGTGCCTACTCTCTAAAGTTTCTTTCCATACCGATGCAAGCGCATCTTCTCCGTTGGCAATTTGATCTACCATGCTAAGGTACAAGCCCGACCTCGGGTCTTGCGAAAGAGTAAACTCGGCAAGGGCATGCCAATATTCAGTGTTATCGCCATGCCAGTTATTAAATCTTATACCGGTTTTAAAAGTTGCATCTGTTTCTCTTAGTAATTCAGGAATATCGATTTCTAAATATTCCATAAGGTGTGCCCAGTGTTCTGTTGACCCCTCACCAACTCCTATAATTCCAATATCCTTTGATTCTATCAGGGTTACATCTAATTTTGGAAATGCGTGTTTACAACACAGGGCACTTATAAGACCTGCTGTTCCGCCTCCCAACACAATTAATTTATTAATCATTGGTTTGTTCCTCAAAAAAGTCTTTCTTAATTGTTGATTCTAGTTTAATAACTGCAATAGAATCTCTTGCTAAATTATAATTAATTTTACCTGTGGGTAACACATTAAAGCTTATTGTGTATCTATCAGTGTCATCAAAATTAGGCATAGTAGAGTGATACATCCAACTAGGAAATAAAATTAATTTTCCAGGTTCTGGGTTTATGCGATAAAAAGGAGAGAATTCATGTTGAAGGACTTCGATTTGAGCATGTGTTCTTTGAAATACTGGGTCCTCAAACACAGTAGGCGCGCCCTCTGTTAAATAATAAATTCCACTCCATAAACTCATAGAATGTCTATGTGGAGCATGATACATATCAGAGTTACGATAATATTTATTAGCCCAACTGCTTGAAATTTCTAGCATGTCGCAATCATACTTATGATCATCTTTCAGCATGTTTAAACAGGAATTTATCCAATTAAATAAGCCACAAAATTGATCTTTTACGTGCAGATTATCAATAGAGCTTAGTGCATTATGTTCACCGAATGTTTCGTCATCCAGCAGTGAAATCAACTTGTCGTTATCGAGGGTATCATTGTTAAAAGAGTAGATTGAAACGGGGAATAAGTTTATTTTATCCATTGTCTATCCAAATTATTAGTATATTTAGTTTTACATTTTTAGACTATGTGATTTAACGATAAATAAATTGCAGGGAACATTAAAAATGGCAAAAACAGAAACATTTAACTTCATCAGAATTATTCCTAGAGAGACTGATTTTTTACAGAGAAGAGTCGGAGCTAGAGGAGAAATTTTCCTAGACAGAGAAAACCAGACCTTAAGATTTTTTGATGGGGAAATTCAAGGCGGAGCTACTTTAGCTAGAACCGATTTAAAAAATATAGATATAGAAACACTCGAAGATGCTATCAATTCGGCGGGATCCGCATTTATATCTTACACTGTAACAATCAATAATACAGGAGATGGAAACAAGTATATTCTGAATGGAGATTACAAGCCTGTTTTGAACTTTGTAGCAGGATACACGTATGAATTTAATCAAGATGATTCCACAAATGTATATTATCCTAATGCAACCGGCACAACAAATAATCAACATCCTTTGAATTTTTCAGCAGATGACCCTAACGGTGAAGCAGGTGATGGGACTGTGTATACCGCCGGTGTAACTTACCTTTTAGACAATGTAGCAGTTAACAAACAAGCCTACTGGGACGGATTCGAATCTGCAACTTCGCGCAGGGTAAGAATTAAAGTAACAACCGATACACCTTCTGTTCTTTATTATTGGTGTCAAAATCATCTTAATATGGGAAACGAAATTGCAGTAGCTGTCCCAGGAACCGGATCAGGAAGTTCCTTAGACATAACCTACACTGCTGATGAAAACCTAGATTGGGCAGCAGGGTCCTATGATTTTGGAAACAACATAATCAAATATTCAAATGCTGTCCAGCTAGAAAGTGAGCTGTCAAATTATTCGCCTGCTACATATCATGGTATGACAATGCATGTCCATGAGTCCGGAGCATTATATTATGCACATGCAGGAGAATGGCGCAAATTAGTTACAGATACAAGCTATGGAGATCCTGTATCGGTCGGTTACACAGATCCTTTAAATTCAATTGCATATGACGGTTTGACATTAAGTAATGGAACCGGTATAAGTATTCAGTCTCCTTCGCCTAATAGTTTTACAGTAAGTTCAACAGGTCTGCAATCTCTTGCATTTTCTGTGCAAGGACAAACTACTTTAGAACAAACGTCTGACACCGGAAGTTTAAATTTAGTTGGCAACAATTTATCTATCTCAACAGATGAGGAGAGCAACACAATCACATTCACTGCGCCGCAAGCTGTAACACAGGCATTTACTCGAATAACGGTATCGGGCGAAAGTGACATTGTTGCAGACCAAGCAGAGGATGCGTTTCAACTTGTAGCCGGACCTAATATATCAATATCCACAAGTCCTGGCGGCGACTCTATTACAATTAGCGGAACTTCGGGCGACGGGGAAGCAAGCGGAGTATCAACTGGACAAGCGAACAGACTTGCTAGGTATGCTTCAACAGGACAGGTTATACAGGATACAGGCGAAAACCTAATTTTCGATGGCACAAATCTAATTTTAAACGGAAGCCCAGTAGTAACGGCGTCAACCGAAACAAAAACGGAATTTTTTATAGCCGCAGACGACTCTACTATTCGGTTAGTAAGAAATCAGGAAAGTGTGAAGTTTATAGGCGGCACAGGAATTACCACAACTAGTGATGTAGATGGTAACATTACAATTACAAATACCTCAACAGACCAAAACATATTTTCAACTATTTCGGTTGCTGGGCAAGACAACATTACAGCCGATACAACATCAGACACGCTTACCTTTGCGGCCGGGTCGAATATTACACTTACAAATGATGCACTATCTAATACAGTTACAATTGCGGCAGCAGGCGGAGGAATAGCGTCTAACACTTTTGAAACTATAGCTGTAAGCGGACAATCTGATGTTGTAGCAGATAACTCTACAGATACACTTACATTAGTTGCTGGCTCAGGAATTGTTATTACAACAGATGCAGATAATAACAGTATTACTGTTGCTAGTTCTGCAGCTACTCCTGATTTATTCCAAACTGTAGAAGGTGATAACGGCAGCGTAACCGCAGATAGTCCTACAGAAACACTAACTATCGCCGGCGGCACAGATATTTCAACATCTGTATCTGGCAATACTCTAACAATAGGATTCACAGGTAGTGCTGGCGCGGCTAATTTTTCAGAGTTAGGAGATGCAACAGATGCATCATTGACAGTTGATGATTTTTATCTTCCGGCAATTACCAAATTAATTGTAGACAACAATTTAGCTTCGGCCTACACATTCGATCAATATTCAGGTGATAATCCAACTATATATGCGATAAGTGGTTTAACTATAGCATTTGATCTTAATAATATTCAAGGACATCCTTTTCTGGTTCAGGATCCGGCCGGGTCTAATTACAGCACAGGATTAGTTCATGTAGATTCAGACGGGACAGTGAGTGAAGGAACCAACGCCCAAGGCAAGACCAGTGGAACTTTATACTGGAAAATACCTTCTAGTATTTCTGGGGGTTATAGATATCAATGTTCTGTGCATTCTAGCATGGTTGGTTCGATTCAAATTAAAAGTATAGCAACTATCTAGGAATTTTATTATCCTTAATAATTTTTTGAATATCTTTTCTGATTGAAACTATCTTAAGTCTGTTAGAATTTATAGTCTCTGGAATAGCGTTTGTAATATGAAGATCATTATGCATTTTGTCTATTAATTTAACCTCATCTATCAATCTTTCAATTAAAATTCTTAAATCCTGTTGTTGTTTTTGATCATCTATTTCTGCCATAGCAGTTTTATAGGTGTGTAATTCTTTTTTAAATTTTTGGCTTTTTTCAAGTTGCATCATGCTGTAACTCCAAAATTGTTTCTATTTTAGCTTTTGTTATACTGTTGGTTAAGGTATTTTTTAAACCCACGTGTATATTTTTAGGTAAATTATCGACGCCTGCCCAACAATAGGTTTTTGATTTGCTTGCTAAAAATTCTTGATCTACAATACATACATACGTACTGTATTCAAATCCGTTGTCTCGAGATATGTAAAGCTCAATTGGAATAATTTTGCCGTGAGCATATTCGTCTAAAGTATTTTTTGCATCTTCAATCAATGCACCAGATTTAGGAAACGTGGGCACAGTCCACTTTTGATTTTCAAGAATTAAAAGAATTCTTTCTGACGACTTGCTTATGTACAAAAGCCCGGCACGTTGATTCATACACTAATTATACAGAATCTAATTCAATTCTCCAGAAACCTGAAGCGTATTCGCCTTCGAACGATTTAAGCCATTGCGATCCGTTCCAAACATATTGTATGCCTGTGCGAAGGTTTTGTATGTATGTTGGATCTTTGCCAGACACCGGACTAAACACTGCCTGCCATTCTGTGCCGTTCCACTCCACGATATAATTCAGTCCCATCTCACCAGTTTCGCCGTCTAGGTTAGTCCAGCCTAAGGGCCGATCTACAATGTCGTCTAACAATAGATACCTTGTACCTACTGGAATGTTGTCTAACGAGCCAAACTGTGTCAGAGGATCAAATTTTTCTGGATCCACTATGGCGTCAATTGTGCCTCTGTTTTCAACACCTTGTAATATTGTGTTTGTAGGTATAGTGTCTTGATCCAGTGTTACAACCAGCTGGCTTGGGTCTATCTCGTTTACAGCAAATGTGCCTACAACTTCATATCCAGACGGCTGTTTAAAAAAGATTTGATTAGAGCCTGCTTTGTACTGTCCTGAGACTTGTAAGATTGTGTTCCAGTCAATGCTGTCGCCAATTTTAAACTCGCCTCCCAGTCTTTGAAGGTTAAGTGCAATTTCGTCTTGATCCAGCAATGTTAGATTATAATCAAGCGATTGTCCGTTGTTAGATTTCAGCAGTAACACACTGTAATCTATGGCAGGAGTTCTAGTTTCTGCATTAGCTTCTTGGGTGTTATAAACCAATGAGTTGATATCTTTTACGTCTCCTTGCTCTGTAAAGATATTTGAAATAATATTTTGCACAACTCCGAGCTTTTTAACCTTGGCAGGCGGAGTAATATAGATAGGCATAGTAAAGTCAACTGAACACACATCTATGTCAGAATCTATGCCTTGTGGTATACTTCTGGAAGTAAATGTAATATTGTTAAGGTAAACAGCACTCAAACTAGTCCAATCGATATAGTTGTCCGTGGTCTGTATTTCTAAGCTGGGATTAAATAAAACCAATATTTGTTCTAGGAGTTGCAGTTTTTGCTCGGTATTGCTGGTCCAAATGTCGCATCGCATCGATAATGTAAACGGAGTCGGCATTAGTCTTTCGATCGTATAAGCTCCGCCCTGCGAGCCTGTATACTGAGGATTTCCGTTTGAGTCAAACGAATAGTCTCTTTCTCTCACATTCATTTTACTGACAAACGAAGGATCTGTTAGACGCTTTGTGTCTAGTTCTAATCCAGTTATAAAACAAGCCATCCTAGGAACAGTTGGCAGTTTGTTTTCTGAATTCTCTCTAATAATATTAGCAACTTGACGTGTTAGGTCGCCGTACATGACAGGCACGGTACGCTGTGTTTCGTCCCCCGCCTCGGTTCTAAAACCAATAAAGATACGCATGAATTGAGTCACATAGCGTCTTATTTGGCCATCATAAAAATAATTCATTATTCGTCAGCCTTTGGTTTAAGTGCTTGAGATAGACTTTGCCGTTCTTGGATTTCTTTACCATTGATAGTGTCAGTATTTGTATTGTTAATAAATGTGGATTTTTGATTTTGTCTATCTTCTTTGCCTTCGAACCTAGCCCCTTCGGCTACGTCGCTAGATCCTAAATTGCTCATCGTCATTCTTACATCATCTTCTATTTTGACCCAACGAGATCCGTTAAATCTAAACAGCCTGTTTGGCAAGTAATCTGTTCTCAGAGCAAACTGTCCTTCCACAGGATTCAAAGGAAATGCAATGCCGCTAGAAAAGGGCGCTCCGTTTTCTGGTATTGCGTCGTCAGTCAAATAGCCGTCATATGCACTACCTTCCGGGCTAGCATATACTGTGTCTGCTCTATAATCCATGTAAATAGGATCGCCGTTTTCGTCAACCAACTCGTTGCCTTCACTGTCAGTAGAAGGAATCAGCTGTGTATCTAGATCTGCACCAACGATTTCAGCTTTTCCGTTTTCGTCAGGCTGCAGGGTATAAAATCTTTTAGTGTTGTATCCGGCCTGCGGCGCGTCCTCTTCTGCTTGATTTAGCACCGCTTCTGTAATCTGCATTTCTTTTTCGTATGTGCTCATTAGATCTCGTAGACTGTCTGCAGGACGGTAGTATGTGGAACCTTCTGCGCTGGTAGGATCAACACCCTGCACAGGTTGAGACACAATATATTTTTCGCCATCAGAACCTAGTACAACATCATTAGGCTGATATTGCACAGCAGGGTTGTACGCGCCCTGATAGTCTTCTTCGTTTGCGAGATTATCGAGTATGTCTTTGAATTCTTGGCTGTCAACCAATGGCACGCACTTGGCTCTGTACAGGTGCGGATACCACAAAGGAGAAAAACCCTCTGCTGCTCGATTTACATCTTCTATAACATAGAATCTTTTGAGTGCGTATTGTAAATCGTTCAGTGCATATTGATCTTTTAGGTGCGGCAATTCTATAACATCGCCTGGTATAATTTTACGAGCCAGTTTATCAACTGTGTCATTGATATGAAAAGTAATAAAAACAACGTCGTTTTGTAAAAATAATCCAAATTGACTTAGATTAAAATCAATGTCGTTTACATTGTATATTCCGCGCAGTTGATATACGTCCTCAGAATATTTTCTATCTCTGTTTTCGAGGAATAACAAATCCTGAATATTGCTCACACTGTCTTGCGCATATTGAGGTGTAGTTGGTGTGGCACCAGATGTAGATTCGCCCGGGCCGATATATTTGTGAATCAGTACATCGGTTCCGCCTACTTGGAACTGCTCCCAAATAACACGATCGTAAAAGTCGTAGTCATTGCCTTTTTCTGGGCGATATAGACTTAAGCGTGGAATAGCTATTCTCCTTGTGTTTTATATTTATCGTACGGATAAATAACAATATGAGCCAAGTTGACACACTAAAACAAGAAGTTTTTGATTACTGCCGCCTCAATCTAGGCGACGGAATGGTCGATGTTGAGCTCGATCCAGAGCATTATGAAACAGCTCTAGAAAAATCACTTGGTGTTTTTAGACAGCGTGCAGACAATGCTGTGGAAGAAAGCTATGCTTTTTTATATTTAGAAGAAGACAAAAACGAATATATTTTGCCGCGCGAAACACAGCAGGTCAGACAGATATTTAGGCGTTCTGTTGGTTCGCGAAGCGGCGGCGGCACAGGCGGCACAGTGTTTGAGCCATTTAACCTAGCTTATACCAACACTTATCTGCTGAGTTCGACCAATATGGGCGGACTGCTAACATACGAACTGTATGCAGGTTATCAAGAACTTGTAGGAAAAATGTTTGGCTCGTTTATCAACTTTGTGTGGCATCCGCACAACAAAAAGTTAATTATACAACAGAGGCCACGAGGCACAGAACTGGTCATGCTGTGGGTGTATAACGAAAAACCCGACGAAGTGTTGCTTACTGATGTGTATTCGAAACAGTGGCTAAAGGACTACACACTAGCGAACTGCAAAATGATATTGGGCCAAGCTAGAGAAAAATTTGCATCGATTGCAGGTCCGCAGGGCGGCACTGCGTTAAACGGCTCTAGCCTAAAAGCAGAAGCCGTAGGAGACATGGACAGATTGATTCAGGAACTTACTACACAGGTTTCTGGGGGACAGGGCTACAGTTGGATTATAGGCTAATGAAAGCAAGCGAATTTATTACCGAGGAAGAAACCTTAGCAGAATTTAAACGTGCGTTTAAACGCACAAAATCAGGTACCCCGAAACTTAGATTTAGATGTCCTAGCGGACCAAGAAAAAACAGAGTGGTTAGTAAGCCGTCTGACTGCTTTAAGGCTCCGAACCCTGCACAAGCGGCAAAGATGCGTGTTACACGCAAACGCACAGGAATACGCCAGGCTCGTAAAGCCAAAAGAACCAAACGCGTTAACCCATTTTCTAAATTAGTAAGACAATTAAATAAAAGAATGACTTGACTTTGAGTCTAAGATTGTTATAATAACTCCATAAAGGAGAAAAACAATAATGATCATAGGCATTTGCGGCTTTATCGGCTGTGGCAAAGATACTGTTGCAGACTATCTTATCAATCAACACGGATTCCAACGAGAAAGTTTTGCAAGCACCCTCAAAGATGCTGTATCTGCGGTGTTTGGATGGGATAGAGAAATGCTAGAAGGTCGCAGCAAAGAAGCCCGCCTTGCTCGTGAAGAAGTTGACGAGTGGTGGGCAAAAAAGTTAAACATGCCCAGTCTTACTCCTCGTTGGGTCTTGCAGTATTGGGGAACAGAAGTTGCCCGCAAAAGTTTTCACGATTCTATTTGGGTTCACAGCCTAGAGAGAAAACTGCTAGACAGCACCAGCGACGTTGTGATCACAGACTGCCGATTCCCTAACGAAGTTAAAACAATCAAAGAAGCAGGCGGCCAGGTGGTTTGGGTTCAGCGCGGCGCAATGCCAGATTGGTTAGATGCGGCAAGAGCTGCAAACGAGGGCGAAGTGTGGGGCATTAACACAATGAATGTTTTAGAAATCCATTCGTCTGAATGGAGTTGGCTGAATACTAACTTTGATCACATTTTAGACAACAATTATGATTTGACTCACTTATACGATCAGATCGAAAGTATTCTAGAAGTCTGCAACTAAGTCTCCCTGTTTCCAAACAGAATCCGTGTGTGCTAACTCTATTCTACAATTGGCACACACTGTTTTTAGATTACTGCGTCTACAATTGTCAAGATTACCATCGATGTGATAAACTCTAAACACGTCTTTGTGCCTACTTTTATAACCACATTTATCGCAGTAATTGTTCATCCTATAGCCGGCACGGTACCATCTAGGGACTCCTGTGTTGACGCCGTGCTTCAAGCACACCTCACATAACTTTCTGTAATAAGTTTTGCCCTGCTTTTTATAGTTCACTGCGCAGGGTCTAACGCCGCATTTGCATAATGGTCTCATGTGCGTATTTAACTGACCGCACCTTTTTCTCCCCTTTTTAACCGTTGATATACGGGCGATTTTTGTGTTTCACACTAAATACAAGAACAAACTATTACCAGGAGATGTGGGAATGGCATTACAATCACCGGGCGTAGAAGTTAACGTCATTGATGAAAGTTTTTACACCCCAGCGGCACCAGGAACAACACCACTTATTGTTGTTGCAACTGGTGAAAACAAAACCAACGGCGCTGGGACAGGAGTTGCACAAGGTACGCTGAAATCAGCGGCCGGCAACGCATTTAGAGTTACAAGTCAGAGAGAACTAGTAGATCTGTTTGGTGCACCTTTCTTTGAAAAGTCACCGAGCGGAACACCAATACACGGTTCCGAAAGAAACGAATACGGACTTCTAGCAGCTTACAGCATGCTAGGAGTTATCAACTCTGCATTTATTGTTCGTGCAGATGTTGACCTAAACGCATTAGAAGGACAAGCAGAAGCTCCGGGAGCGAATCCGGACGATGGGACATGGTGGGTTGACACACGAGCCACACGCTACGGCATTCAAGAGTGGAGCGGCGCACCTATCAGCGTAACAGGCGGACAAAAGTTTGCAAACAAAGTTCCAACAGTTCTAACTGATGCAGACGCTAACAAAATTGAACCTTCCAGCTATGGCCGCAGACCAAAAGCAGGTGTGGGTTCAATCGGTGATTATGCTGTTGTGTTTGAAACAGTTGATGGCGGCGACAGCTTTGCCGCAAACAGAGAAAATGCCAGAGTTTATTACAAGAGTGCAGGCAATACAGAAGCAGGCGTGGCCGCAGGCGAATGGGTATTAGTTGGTTCGCCGCAGTGGCGTGCAAGCTGGCCGATCGTAGAAGGTTCGGGTGTAGTAACAGGCACACTAACTGCAGATTCATTTACTATAAACGGCCAAAATGTTGATATTAACGGCGGCGACTCACTCGACAACGTTGTAGCAACTATCAATAGTAATAATGTTCCTGGTATAACAGCAAAGAATGTTAATTCTGTACTAAAATTATACTATGACGGCGCACAAGAAAGCGGCAATGCTATTACACTTGCTGGAACTGGCCTAGAAGCCCTAAATCTAACAGCAGGCACATACAACGGTGTAGAACTTGTTCAAGCACCACACACAAGTGTACCGGCCTGGAAAGTGAACGACGAAGATCGCCCAACAGGATCTGTTTGGATTAAAACAACTGATCCTAATCTTGGTGCACGCTGGAGAATTAAACGCTGGAGCAGTGAGACAACATCCTGGGTAGAGTTTGATGCACCATTGTATGCATCGACACACAGCGCTCTGTTTGGACTAGATCGCGCAGGCGGTGGCGCTAACATTCCAACTGATAGTTTATTTGTTCAAACAAATGCAAATTACAACGACGGTTATGATGCTACTCCGTCTACTGCAACGTTTAGAGTGTTTTATAGGAATTCAACAGGAAACACCTTAGCAACTTCAACAATAATTGAAGCCAATACTTTTACAGCAGGAACTAATACTTTTTCGCTTAGAGAAAGTTCAAACGGCGAGCAAACGCTAAGTGATATTGTAAACATTAGTTTCCAAGCTTCCGGCGGCGCAGATGATGCATTTACTATTGCTGGAGCAATAAATGCCGCAGGCTTAACACACGTTGAGGCAGGTGTTACTGACGACAATAGACTTACTATTACACATAAACAAGGCGGTGATATACGTGTAATTGACGATACAGCAAGTATTGCTAACATCTTTGTTCCGTTTTCGATAGACGACAGATCAGGCACTGCAAACTTTTACCAGCTACCGCAGGGCGCTGCAGAAGATTCAAGCGGCCAAACAGTGTATTTGATTTCTAACTGGAAACCGCTTGCAGCAGATGACTTCCAAGCAAGCCCAGATGATCCTACAAATGAACCAGCAGACGGGCAGCTGTGGTATAATCCAGAGTTTACCGATGTAGACATAATGTATCACAACGGAACTACTTGGGTAGGTTATCGCTACGACGGCTCTGATGTTGTTAACTTTGGAACAGCGGCATTTCCAAACACAGATCCAAACGGACCTCAGGTGCAGTCTGACGCACCCACAGTCCAAAGCACAGGCGATGCACTAGTAGATGGAGATCTATGGATTAACACTTCAAATATCGACGCATTCCCAGATGTTTACCGTTGGAACGGCGATCTACTTGAATGGGTACAACTAGATACAACCGATCAGGTTACAGAAGATGGTGTTTTATTTGCTGATGCACGCTATGGCACAACCGGTGCTACAGGTAATACAGCAGCATCAATTAGAGATCTATTAACTTCTAACTTCTTAGATCCAGATGCACCTGATCCAGCACTGTATCCAAGAGGTATGCTGTTGTTTAACACACGCCGAAGCGGCGGTAACGTAAAAGTCTACAGAAACAATTATATTGATACTTCTGCAGACAACACACGTCAAAACGACGAAAGCATGACTGCTTATGCAACCGATCGCTGGACAACAGCTTCGCCAAACCAAGAGGACGGTAGAGGCAGCTTTGGTAGATTTGCACAGCGCATTGTTGTAACGCAAGCACTTAAGAGCGTTGTAGATACTAGTCAGCAGATACGCGATACTGAAAGAAGAAACTTCAATCTTATTGCATGTCCTGGCTATACAGAGCTAATGAGCAATCTTGTAAATCTCAATATCAGCAGAGGTTTAACAGCTTTTGTGATTGGTGATACACCACTGAGACTTCCAGATGATGCTACAAGCATAAGCTCATATGCTACTAATGAAAACCTAGTAGTAGACAACAGCGAAGAAGGCCTTGTAACATTTGACGAGTATCTAGGTATGTTCTATCCAAACGGATTCACAACAGACCTAAGTGGCACTAATGTTGTTGTTCCTGCATCGCACATGATGCTAAGAACAATTGCACTTAGCGACAATGTATCGTTTCCGTGGTTTGCACCAGCAGGCACACGACGCGGCGGCATCACAAATGCTACAGCAGTAGGCTACATTGATGCAGAAACAGGCGAGTTCCAAACAATTGCTCTAAATGAAGGGCAAAGAGACACGCTCTATAACAACAAGATCAACCCGATTCCGTTCTTTGTAGGTGTAGGACTTGTCAACTACGGTCAAAAAACACGCGCAAGAAATGCAAGCGCACTAGACAGAATAAATGTTGTGCGCTTGGTAGCATACTTGCGTGGACAGCTTGATAGACTTGCTCGTCCGTATGTGTTCGAACCAAATGATCAGATCACAAGAGACGAAATAAGACAGGCAGTTGAAAGCTTGTTGCTCGAACTAGTTGGATTAAGAGCAATCGGCGACTTTGCTGTGGTGTGTGACGAAACAAACAACACACCTGCAAGAGTAGATAGAAACGAACTGTATGTAGACATTGCTATTGAGCCAATCAAAGCAGTTGAATTTATATACATTCCGCTGCGTGTTCAGAACACAGGAGAAATTTAAAAATGCCAATTACTTCACTTAACAATTTAGGTGTTCCAACCGACGGCGGCAACCAAGTTCTGTTAATGCCAAAACTGCGCTATCGCTTTAGGGTCATCCTTACAAGTTTTGGTGCAGAAGCATCTACAGAACTAACCAAGCAGGTTGCAGATGTAACAAGGCCAACGGTTAACTTCGAAGAGATGGAACTGCATGTTTATAACTCTAGAGTTTATCTTGCAGGCAAGCAACAGCTTGAAACTATCACGCTTACACTGCGTGACGACGCAACCGGCCTAGTACAAAAGCTTGTTGGTCAACAGCTACAGAAACAATTCGACTTTGTAGAGCAGGCTTCGGCTAGAAGTGGCATTGACTACAAGTTTACCACAAGAATCGAAATGTTAGACGGTGGCAACGGTGCTAATACACCAAACGTACTCGAAACATTTAATCTGTATGGTTGCTTCTTACAGAATGTTAACTATAACGAGTTAGCATATGATTCTAACGAACCAGCCACGGTTGCACTTACCATACGCTTCGATAACCTCGAGCAGTATGCTGCAGGCGAATCGGAAGTTTCGGCAGTAGGCGGTATAGGTGCAGCAGTAGGAAGAGCTATTGCAAGCGAGGCCGCAACAGGCGCGGGTTCTGTAGAATAAAAATACACCCTAGGCCAAGCCAAAAGCCCAGAATAAACTGGGCTTTTTTTATGGATAAATATTAGTATGGCAAATAAATTCACAAGGTTCCTTTCGGGCCTAGGCAAAGGCATAGTCAGTCCAAGAGGTACACCCAGTACCTACCAGCATGCCGCAAGGTTGTATCTAGACGACAATTTTAGACTGTCGCCGCGCACAAAATTTAATTATTTTGTAAAATTTGAACTAGATCCTACTGCAATCAAAGCACCACAATTTGATCGTGGAAAAATAGAAGAAGCAGGCTTGCTTGTAAAAAACCTGCAACTGCCTAGTTTTAGTTTTGATACTGTCACTAAAAATCAATATAATAGAAAGAAAATACTCTACAAAATGATCAGTTATGATGCTCTTAATCTAAGTTTTCATGACGACAGTGACGGTGTAGCAAATGCCCTGTGGGCAATTTATTATGGTTACTATATTGCAGATAGAAATTTGCCAGCGTCTGCATATAATGCTACCAAATACACACCGGTATCTAAAGAAGAAAACCTCAGCTATAGATACGGTTTAGACAATAACATAGGTGCACCCTTGTTTAGGAAGATACATCTATATACAATGAGTAGGCAACGGTTTTTGAGTTATACGCTCGTTAATCCTAAAATAACCAAATGGAGCCACAGTGACATGGATTATTCTCTGTCAGAGCCTGCACAGAATCAAATGACTGTAGAGTTTGAAGCAGTGCAATACGGCGGCGGCAGAGTTGATTTTAATAATCCTCCAGGATTTGCTAATTTACATTACGATTCTGCTCCATCACCGCTCAGTGTTGCAGGCGGCGGTGTTGCATCACTAACGGGTGCAGGCGGCGTGTTAGACGGAATGGAACAGATATTCGGTGCAGTGGGGGACGGAACTGCGTTTAGTAGTCCTCAAAGTGCAATCGGAACAATAGCGAAAAGTATTAATACTTACGAAAATCTCAAAGATCTTGACAGCGATAGTCTTGCCCAGGAAGCAATAGGAATTTTATCTAGTCCGCAGGGGATCGAAACAATATCTAATACAATAACAGGTGTTGCCGGAGCTGTGTTTCCTAAAGGTAATACAGAAGAGCCTACAACAACTGCAACTCAAAAGAGAGTTGCACCGCCGGGGATACAGTAAATGCCAACCAATTTACCTCCACAAGAGTTTAATGATTCAGCTGACGGTACACGCTTATTTTTTGATAGATATGGCGTAGAGCCTAATCAATATAGAGCTGTAGACATTGACGCGGCAGTGAGCTTTTTTGAAAGTGCTGGGTTTGATCGAGAAGCTGCCGTTGTAAGTGCAATTACAATTCTACAACAGGCAAAACGCGAAGGCAGTAATGTTTTTACTATTCTAGACAGCCTACAAAAGTTAGACTCTGTGAGATTGAGTCAGCTCGTTGCAGAAATACTTAACAACAACAGAGTGCCTACATCTGCGCTGGGTTATAGAGCTCAAATTACATCAGACATTAAATCGAGAGAAATAGGTGCGTAATGCCTAAGTTTGCACAGGGTCGATTTGAACCAAAAAACCCCGACAAGTATGTGGGAACACGGAAACCACATGCTAGAAGCAGTTGGGAATTTGTGTTCATGAAAATGCTGGACGAACATCCAGGAGTAGAAAGCTGGGCAAGCGAAAGTGTGCAAATACCTTATAGAGATCCACTTACTGGCAAATCGACTATATATGTGCCAGATTTTTTTGTGGTGTACAAAAACAGAAGTGGTGCTAAAAAAGCCGAACTTGTAGAAGTTAAACCCAGTAACCAGACACTGAGAGAACGTGTAGGAAAAAGCAGATACAATCAAGAACAGTATGTCAAAAACCTCGCCAAATGGGAGGCCGCCAGTGCATGGTGTAAACAACAGGGTATTAAATTTCGTGTTATAAATGAAGGTGATATTTTCCACCAAGGCGGAAAAAGAAAATAAGTAATATTATGACAAAGAAATTAGAAGAACTTTGGGATTTAGACAGCAAAGAAGAAGCTGGAAAAGACGAATCTCCTGCGGAGGAAGTGCCAGAACCTACACACGAACAGGTTAAGAGTCTGGACGATAGTTATAAAGCGGTACAAGAAATTACTAGAGACTTGCCCGCAGTAAGCGAATTAGACACTATCGACGATACAGAACTTGATCATCTCGCCTCCAAAGCAGAACAGGCATATGATGACTTAATGGACCTGGGAATGAATGTAGAAGTTCGCTACAGTGGTAGAATATTCGAAGTAGCAAGCTCGATGATGAAAAATGCAATTGACGCCAAAACTGCTAAGGTAGATAAAAAACTTAAAGCAGTAGACGCTAAACTTAAAAAATACAAAATTGATAAAGATAACGCCACCGAAGGCGACGGCGATGTAATCAGCGGCGAAGGTTATGTTGTAACAGATCGCAACGAATTGCTTAAGAAATTAGGCGGAAAGGAATAAATACTACTATGAAAACTTTCAAAGAATATCTTGCGGAGAGCAAAAAATATTACTCTTTTAAGGTCAAAGTTGCTGGCGATTTGCCAGAAAAATTTAAAGAAAACCTTAACAGTAGGTTAGAGAAGTATAGTGTTGCCACACTAGAACAGACTGGCAAAACTCCTATACAGAAACTTCCGCATGATTTTCCAGAAATGGAAAATTCCGAAGTTACAATGTTCGAAGTAGTAACAGAGTATCCTCTCAATGGACCTCAGCTAGAAACCGAATTACGCGACATGGGTATAGAACGCAACAGATACAAAGTTAGAACAGCAGGACAGGAAGCAGATATAGAAATTGCCGATGAAGATTCTAATCTAACTGACGGTGCCCTGCTTGACGATCCCGAGTACAAAGAAGCAGAGGGCGTTAAGGCAGAAGATTACTATGGTGACGAATTTAACACCAATTTTTTAAAAGATTTACAAAAAACAGCCGAAGAGCGCAAAAAAGAATTAGAACAAAATAACAATGCCGACGTTTACGACCGCAAAATAGAAAGTGTTGCTGGCGATTCTCCGGTTGGGAGCAAATAATGGATTTACATGATTTAATCAACAAACTAGACAACATAGACAGGTCTGTAGTAAACGAAGACTCAATGGCAGTTGACGTACCACAACAGGCACCGGCGCCTGTTCCAGAACCCAAGCCAAGCATGAGTGTTAACATGAATGCAACGGGAGCAGAAGGCATGGCTGAACTGTTAAATCTTATTTCGTCTATAAGCGCACCCAAGGCAACGGATACAGAAGTTATTGCATTGCCCGACGAAGAAGAGACAGAAGAAGCGTATGCTAATGCACCTGAGCCGGAAGAAAAAGACATTGACTATATGACTAATAAGCTTGCAGGCGGGATGAACAAGCCGAAAAAAACATATGATATTGTCTCAAAAGGGGATAACCCAATGC
>Ga0209937_1000006_pt1 | contig 141541 bp, 137 predicted proteins | sample SalPon1_B_H2O_MG_FD_185699 | JGI IMG/M metagenome (GOLD analysis project Ga0209937, IMG submission 185699) | Salt pond water microbial communities from South San Francisco under conditions of wetland restoration - Salt Pond MetaG R1_B_H2O_MG... | ecosystem: Environmental > Aquatic > Non-marine... | reverse complement strand
ATCCCGAGGATCGGTCGGCCCGCATCGGCTGCCGCCGCCAGTGGTGCCCGGAACGGGCCCGCGTTCTCCATGCCCTCACTGAACGCACCCACGCCCGGCAGCACGATGCCATCGGCCTCCTGGAGCGTGGCCGGGTCTGCACTCACCGCCACCGTCGCACCTGCCCGCTCGAGGCCCCGCCGTGCGCTGCGGAGGTTGCCCAGCCCATAGTCGACGATCACGACCGACGCGGTCGCGGTCGCCTGTGCCGCCGCTGTCGTCTGCATACCCAGCGAAGATGTGCCGGGGGCAAGTAGCTTTGTCCTCACCCGAGCTGTGCGGCGGTCGCGATCGCCGCATCGAACTGCGGCCGCAGCGAGCGGTCGTACAGCGTCGCCGCCGGGTGCATGCAGACCAGCACGGGGTACTGTCCACCGGCAACCTCCACCTGTCGAGTCGCCCCGGTCGCCGCGACGATCCGCACCTCCTCCTCGAGGAGCGCCTCGGTCGCGATCCGCCCGAGTGGGACGATGACCGCGGGGTCGACGAGGGCGATCTCGGCGGTCAGATACGGCGCACAGTTGGCCCGCTCACCCACGAGGGGGTCGCGGTTCTCTGGGGGCCGGCAGCGCACACAGTTGGTGATCCGCACCGCATCGCGCTGCAGCCCGGCTGCTGCCAGTGCCGCATCGAGGACCTCCCCCGAGCGGCCACAGAAGGGGATGCCCTCGTTGTCCTCGGTCGCACCGGGCGCCTCGCCGACGAACAGGATCGACGCCGACAGCGGTCCGCTCGCCTCGACGATCTGTGTCCGGCTGTCGACGAGCCGCGGACACCGCTCGCAGGTACCGACGGTCCCATCAGCGTGCAGTGGGCCCATACGCGCACTGCATCGGGGTTCGGCATCACCCCACCGGTCCCCGATGGTTATCCCAGCCGCTGTCGATGTGGTGGTATGCAGGTGCACAATCTGACGGCTGACGTGGAGCAGTTCACCGCCAACGCCTACCTCCTCGTCACGGAGACACCGCTGCTCGTCGATGTCGGGGTGGACGACCGCATCGCCGACCGCATCACCGACCACGTCGAGACCATCGATGCGGTCCTCATCACCCACCAGCATCGCGATCACATCGCCGCACTCGACGCGGTGGTCGATGCGTTCGACCCGGCGGTGTACGCCTACGCCCCCTTCGACCGCCGGACCGCGGCACTGGCGGATGGCCAGACCCTCCAGTTCGATGGGGTCAGCCTGACGGCGGTGCACACCCCCGGACACGCCACGGACCACCTCGCCCTCTTCTCTGAGCAGGCGCTGTTCAGCGGTGACCTCGTGGTGTACAATGACGGCGCGTTCGACGACGGCAGCTTCGGCCGGACCGACCAGCCCGGCCAGGATCGTGCCACCCTCGTCGACTCGATCGAGACGCTCCTCGCGCGGCTCCCACCCACCGTATCGGCGATGTACCCCGGCCACGGCGACAGCCTGGAGGATGGCGAGGTCCGCGATACGATCGACCGTGCGCTCACCCGTGCGAAGCGCTTCGAACCGAAGTATCCCTGATCCGCGCTCAGGCGACGCGGCGTTCCTTCGACTTGGGGCGCATCCGGTCGTATCCGCACTTCCGACAGCGGGTCGCCCGCATCGGATTCCTCGCATTGCACCGCATGCAGATCAGCTTCTCCAGCGTCCGCGCGACCGCTGCCTTATTCTTCGCCATACACCGACACACCCGGAGGCCGGCTAAAACCCTTGCGAGGCTCCTCAGCGGGCCTGCTCGATCGCCGCGACGATCGGCTCCCGCTGGGTCACGCCGACGAACCGCTCGACGACACCATCATCCGCCTCGATGATCACCGTCGGCAGCGACCGCACCTGGTACTCGTTCGCGGTGTCCGCGTCGGCCTCGACGTCGACCTTCTCGAGTGCCACATCATCGAACTCCGCGTCGATCTCCGCGAGGATCGGGTCCTGCGTCTTACAGGGGCCACACCAGTCGGCGTAGAAGTCAAGCATTCGTACGGTCATCATCCCCATTCACCACCGGTGCCGGAATAAGCGTTCGTCCCCGCATCGAACAGAATCCTTTTGCCATGGTGCTCGCTCTTCGAGGGTATGAGCGGACGAAACAACCCGGGTGGGTTGATGTCGAGTGCCGGTCTGGTCCGGTACTTCGATGCTGAGGATCGCAATGCCATCCGGCTCGATCCCCGCACGGTCGTGGCCTTCGGCGTGCTGTTCGGGGTGGGGATCCTGATCCTCAACGCACTCGCACTGTGAGCGGGCAGGCGCTGACCGCCGGGGTAATCGCTGTCCAGGGTGATGTCGAAGAGCATGCGGCAGCGGTGCGTGCGGCGGGGGCACAGGCTGGATGGGACGTGACCGTCGACCCGATCCGGACCGCCGGCAGCGTCGCCGACTGCGACGTACTGCTGCTGCCCGGTGGGGAGTCGACGACGATCGCCGGTCATCTTCGGCGTGAGGCGATCGATGCGGAGATCGCCGCGCACGTCGCCGCCGGCCGCCCGCTGCTCGCGACGTGTGCGGGGCTGATCGTGATCGCTGCCGACACCGGCGACCCCCGCGTGGAGCCGCTGTCGCTGTTGGATGTGACCGTCGACCGCAACGCGTTCGGTCGACAGGTCGACAGCTTCGAGGCGGATGTCGCGGTTGCGGGGCTGGATGCGCCGTTCCCGGCGGTGTTCATCCGCGCACCGGTGATCACCCGCACCGGACCGGATGTGCAGCCGCTGGCCGCGTTCGATGGGGCCACCGTCGCCGTGCAGGCCGGGCCGATCACCGCGACGGCGTTCCATCCCGAGCTGACGGGCGACGACCGCATCCATCAGCTGGCGCTGTTCGATCAGCTGTAGACCTGTGGTTCTTTGCCCCGGCCAAGCCGATGGCCGCCATGCCATCATCACCCGCTGCGGCCTTCGAGGCGCTGTTCGCGACGATCCTCCAGCGGCAGGAGACCGCCCCTGCGGACTCGTACACGGCCGCACTGCTGTCGGACTCGAAGGGACGTGATGCCATCCTGGAGAAGATCGGCGAGGAGTCGACCGAGGTGATCCTCGCCGCAGCGGCAGACCGGCCAGAGCGCACCATCGCCGAGTCTGCAGACCTGTTGTACCACCTGTTCGTCCTGCTGGCGGCGATGGATATCAGCCTCGATGAGCTGGCCGCCGAGCTCGACGCACGCGCAGACTGATCAGCGGAACCGCACACCGAGGTCGGCCATCTCCGCGTTCGACTCAGCGATGTTGATCAGCACCGCGGTCAGCCCCTCGATCTCCGCGGCGACGCCGATGCCCCCCGCATACACCGGGCGGAGCCCGTCGATCTCCGCGGCGAGTGCCATCGTCGTCCGTACGGCCTCGTCATCATCGCCGACGACCAGTGTGTCGACCTCCAGGGGGGTGTCGAGTGCGGCCAGCCGCCCCGCTGCGAGGTTGTGGAACGCCCCGACGACGGGGACCGCCGCGGGTGCGACGTCTGCGGCGAGCTGCGTCACGCTGCCCGCACTCGGTGGTCGGCTGTGGAACCCCTCCTCATCGCGCCGGAGACCAGCGGCGGGTGACACCAGGATGTCGCCTGCTGCGAGGCTGTCGGCGATCGCCTCGATCGTCGCCGCGATGTGGTACGGTGGGACCGCGAGGATGATGACATCCGCGCGGTCTGCAGCCATCGCGTTCTCGAACCCCGTGACCTTCGCAGCGGAGCCGTACTCGCTGGCGGTCTGCTGGTAGTCCGCTGCGGCCTCCCGTGCCCGCTCGGGGTCGCGGGACCCGATGACGATCTCATGATCGGTGTCCTTCGCCCACCGGAGCGCCAGTCCCGCCCCGATCGCGCCGGTCCCGCCGATGAGTGCGATGCGCATGGGCGGTGAGTGCTGCAGCGTTGGCTAAAGGATTCCGTCATCAGCGAGCACCGCCGGCACCTCCTGGACCGTCTCGACGGTGACAGCAGCACCGGCGTCGACGAGATGTGCTCCCGTCGCATCGGCCGCATCCGCACCGGTGACGCCGATCCCCACGTAGGTGCGCGCTGGGTCTGCTGCGGCTGCTGCGGTCACCGCGGCCATGTCATCGACCGTGTCTCCGACGAAGTAGATGCGGTCGGTGCCGAGGGTCTCAGCGACGGCGAGCACCCCATCGGGTTCGGGTTTGTCGGCGTGGTCGTCATCCATCGTCACGACCGCTGCGGCATCGACCTCCAGCGGTGTCCGAGCGAGGGCGATCTGTGCCTCCGCCGCGGGGCGCCCGGTGACGACCCCCAGCGCGGCGACCGCCTCGAGGGTCGCGACCGTCTCCGCGTCGAGCAGCACGGGCTCATCATGGATGAACCCCGGCGCCTCGAGCGGCGGTGGCGCTCCCTCCAGCTCCGCGTACAGCTGCTCCCCGAGGTACAGTGCCTGGAACACCGCACGCAGCCCGTCGGGTGCAACCCGCGTGGTGATCGCCTCCGCCCGCGTGCCACCGACCGCATCGATCAGTGCGACCGCCGCACCCTCCATCCCCCCACCGTGTGCACCGACGGCCTCCGCGAAGCGGTGGGGGCCGACCCCGGCATCCCGCTGCAGCTCGACGGCGATCGCCACCGCGGTGGTCAGATCCCAGTCATTGTTGAACCCCCCCGCCCGCTTGAAGCGGTCGATGAGCCCCTGGTCGATGGTCTCATCGTGCTCACGTGCGACCGTCTCGATGATCGCCCGGCGGTACGACCCCCGGACATCGATCAGCACCCCATCGATGTCGAAGATCACCCCCGTGCTCATGCGTACAAAGCCGGCACCACCCCGATTAGGGTTACCGCTTAGCGGTCTGCGGCGGTGTGGATCACCGTCCCGTCGGCGAGCCGCTGTCGTCGGGTCCGCAGGATGGGCTCCTCGAAGCCCAGTGTGGTGAACAGCCAGCGTGCACCGACACGCTCGGCGACCGTCCGCAGCGGCCGCTGCAGCTCTGCGGGCAGCCGCCTGGCATAGATCACCGGGCTGCGGTACACCGCCCCGGGCTCGGGGCGCTCGGCGGCGGCGACGAGGTCATCCACCTCCAGGTGGATACCAGGGTGGACCGTCTGTGGGTGGATGTCGGTCGCATAGACGGTGACGCCGCGGTCGACGAGTGCGGCAGCGACCGTATCATCCGCACCGATGGCGACCTCCGTCACCCGGGTGGCATCCGCCAACAGCGCAGAGACGCCTGCAGACCCATCAGCACACACGACGCGATGTTTATACGCGGGCCTCAAGAAGCAGCCGCATGCATGTCGACATCGTCCCGATCGGCGATGTCTCCGCGCAGGTCAAGCGTGAGGCATCCAGCGCGCTGCGGGCGGTGTACGAGTGCGATGTGACCGTTCAGGCACCACAGGCGCTGCCCGAGGGCGCCTACGATGCCGGTCGTGACCAGTACCGAGCCGAGACGTTCATCGAGATCGCCTCACGGGTCGGCGCGGGCGAGAAGAACATCGCCGTCACCCCAGAGGACCTGTACTACCGGCGCCGGAACTTCGTCTTCGGTCTGGCGTATCTCAACGGCAACGGCTCGGTCATCTCGACGTACCGACTCGCCACCTCGACGGATGGGGGCATCCAGTCCCGGCCGGCCGAGGAGGTCTTCGCTGACCGGGTGCGCAAGGAGGTCATCCATGAGATCGGCCACACCTTCGGGCTGGAGCACTGCGGCAACTCCAAGTGCGTGATGTCGTTCTCGCCGACGGTGCGTGAGGTCGATGTGAAAGAGCAGTTGCTGTGTGGCACCTGCTCGAAGCGGCTGTTCTGAGCTCACTCGACCGCGTAGTAGTACTCGCCGGCGGCCTTCTGGGTGCGGTCCAGCTGGGAGTCGGGCTTGTTGATCCGCGGACGGCTCGTCCGCTCATCCCGCCGGAACGTGATCGCGAGCTGCTCGAGGAACTCGTTCATGCCCGCCCGCATCGACTGCGGTGGCGCAGCATGCCCGGAGACGGCGGGCTCGCCATCGAAGACGACGAGCCGGTCGGCGAGCAGGTCGATCATGTAGATATCGTGGTCGATCACGAGCACGCTCTTGTCGTTGTTCTCTGCGAACCGACGGATGGCCGTCGTCGCCTGGATGCGCTGCTCGACATCGAGGTGCGCCGATGGCTCATCCAGCACGTACAGCTGTGCCTCCGTGCTCAGACAGCCGGCGATCGCCACCCGCTGGCGCTCGCCACCGGACAGATCCGTCACCATGCGGTCCAGCAGCCGGTCCAGCTGCAGGGGGTCGCCGATCTCCGTCTGCCAGATCGATGTGCCCACCGCCGTCGAGATCGACTGCAGCAATGACTCCACGCGGATGGGCGTGTCCGCCTCGATGTACTGCGGCTTGTACGCCAGCGGGACCGACTGCTCGATCTCCCCGCTGTCGGGGGCGATCTCGCCGGTGATCAGCTTCGCGAACGTCGACTTGCCGATGCCGTTGGGCCCGACGACGCCGAGGACCTCCCCCGCGTGGATCTGCCCCGGCTCGACCTGGAGGCTGAAGCCGCTGCCATCGTACGACTTCGCCATCGCCGCGTAGTCGACCAGCGGTGCACCCATCACCGACTCACGTGGCGCGTGCTCCTCGAAGGTGATCGCCGTTGGGCGGATCCGCATGTTCTCCGTGCTCAGGTACCCCTTCAGGTACTCGTTGATGCCCGCCCGCGTGGACTTCGGTGGGGTGATCACCCCGAACGCACCCGGTCGCCCGTAGCCGATGTGCAGCCGGTCGGCGAGCAGGTCCAGCAGTGCGAGGTCGTGCTCGACGACGAGGATCGCCGCATCCGTCTCCGTCGCCAGCTCATCGATCAGCCGTGCTGCGGTGACACGCTGGCCGATGTCGAGATACGGCGAGATCTCATCGAGGAAGTAGAACTCCCGGTCGCGTGCGAGCGTCGCCGCCAGTGCGACCCGCTGCAGCTCCCCCCCGCTGAGGCGGTCGACGGTGGTCTCCAGCACCGGCGCGAGCCCCAGACGGTCGATGTATCCATCGAGTGCCCCGCGCTCATCCGTCGATGCGAGCAGGTCCGCGGCCGTCCCATCGTACTCGCGCGGGATCTGGTCGACGTACTGCGGCTTCTGTGCGATCGAGACCGCCTCATCGGCCAGCGCAGCGAGGTACGGCTGCAGCTCGGTGCCCCGGTACGCGTCGATCACGTCATCCCACCCGACAGGCGCATCGAGCACACCCAGGTTCGGTACGACCGCGCCGGTCAGCGCCCGCACCGCGGTGGTCTTGCCGATCCCGTTGGGCCCGAGGATCCCCGTCACCTCTCCCGCCTGCGGGATCGGCAGCCCGTACAGTGCGAATGCGTTCTCCCCGTAGCGGTGTGCGGGGTCGTCCTCGAGCTCGGTTGGCAGGTTGATGATCTCGATCGCATCGAAGGGGCACTTCTCCACACAGATGCCGCAGGTCTCACCCAGACACACCTCCTCGGAGATGTGGATCTGCTGGGGGCCGCCCGCATACGGCGTCTCCTCCCCGAAGCGGTCCTCCCGGCGGACGATGCACTCCTTGCCCGTCCGGTTGGGTGGGCAGTAGTTCGCACACTCGTAGTTGCACCGGTCGGGCTGGCAGCGGTCCAGGTCGACGACGGCGATGCTATCGTCCGCCATCGGTCAGATCGTGACGCCCTCGGTCAGCAGGATCGTGTAGGTGATGAACCACAGTGCGAATGTCATGAACGCGATGTAGAGGTAGTCCTTCGTGCTGAACCCCTCGACATCGACGCCCAACAGCTGCAGCAGTGGGATCTGTGCGACATACGCCCCGACGAACACCACCACGGTCCGCGCACTGGTCGCCGCCGCGACGTCGGTCCCGACGAGCACCAGCGATGCGACTCCGGCGATGACCCCGCCGAGTGTCGCCAGCGTGGTGACGATGATCCCGCGCCGATGCCGCGAGATCACCGTGGTGGTCTCCGTCGCCATGTGCCGCAGATGCACCATCCCGCGGCAAAAGCGGTTCGTTCCGTGCGGTGTGGTTTAGTGCATCCCCCATCGATGTCAGTCGATGCCAGCACCCCCCGAGGACCTCGCAGCCCTGCCGCCGAGTGCGAAGCTCGTCTACAAGGTCCTCGAGTACGAGGGCGCGCTGACCCAGCAGGCGCTGTGTGCGGAGACGTTGCTGCCGGCCCGGACGGTCCGCTACGCACTGGACCGCCTGGAGGGTGCGGGGCTCGTCACCCCAGAGGTGTACCTCGCCGATGCCCGACAGACCTTGTACTCGCCCGTGTCCGCGTGAGCCTCAGGTGGCGACGACCGTGATCGGCGCTCCCGCATCGATCGCGAGCTCGAGCTCGTCGGCGATCGCACTCCCCCGTGAGATCTGGATCTCCCCACCACGGCCCACCGTCGCGGTGAAGAGGTACTCCGCATCGGCGAGTACCTCCACCGTCTCACCGACCTGCTCGGGTCGCTCGATGACGATGTGTCGCCCCGTGATCTGCGGGTCGACCTCCTCGCCGGCGACGACGGGCGCCGGCTCACCGCCATCCGGCCGCTCTGCGTGTGTCCGGACGTCGATGCTGATCCCGAGCCGGTCCTCGATCGGTGTGATCCTGCCACCGCCCTTGCCGATGACGTAGGGGATGTCCTGCTCGTCGACGTAGACGGTCGCAGCGTTCTGTCCCTTCAGCACCACCTCGACATCGCCGCGGGCGACCGACTGGATCTCCCGCTCGATCTCCATGCGGGCCAGCCGGTTCACCCCACCCTCGGTGCCGCCACCGGCCTCCTCGATGGGCACCGTCACCACCTGGCGGTTGAAGCTGTAGATCTCGTAGGCGGGGGTGTCGGTCTCGAAGTCGGTGATCTGGATCACGGGGCGGGCGAGGTCCTCGGCGACGAGGCCTGCGGGCACCTTGACCGTCGTATCGACATCATAGACGGTGTCGACCGCACCCGCCTCGATGTAGATCACCGTGTCGACGACCTGTGGGATCATCCCAAGCTCCAGGCGGCCGACGAGCCGCTGCAGCGCATCGATCGCCCGGGTGGCGTGGACGACACCCACCATCCCCACGCCGGCGAGCCGCATGTCGGCGAACACCTCGAAGTCGGACGTCTTGCGCACCTCATCGTAGATGGTGTAATCGGGCCGCACCAGCAGCAGCGAGTCGGCCGTCTTCGCCATCGACCCGGCCAGTGCGGTGTACTGGGTCACCTCGTCGGTGACCTGCAGGTCACGCGGCTTCTCCATCGTCTTGACCGCATAATCCGCATCGTTGAGGAACTCGGCGACCGCCTGTGCGAACGTGGACTTGCCCGCCCCGGGTGCGCCGGCGATCAGGACCCCGCGCTGCCGCTCCTCGAGGCGCCCACGCAGCTCATCGGCGAACTCGTAGTCGGTCAGATCGGTCTTGACGATCGGTCGTACCGCCGTGATCTCGATGGCATCTGCGAACGGTGGGCGGGCGATCGCGATCCGGTAGTCCTCGAACTGGATCACCTCCATGCCCGGTTCGTTCATCTCGATGAACCCCGCCGGATTCGCCCGTGCTGTGAGCCGCACGTCCTGTGCGAGGCTGCGTACGGTGTGCTCACCGAGGGGCTGCTCACCGATGAACTCGTACTGCATCTCGCCGATGGCCCCGCGCTTGGCCTTGGGGCGGACCCCCGTCTTCAGGTGCACCGACATGGTCTCCTCATCGAAGTACTCCTGCAGCTCGAGGCGGTCGTGCGCCTGCACGATCGGCTCGATGTACTCGACGGCCGCCCCCATCGCCCGTGCCACGGCGGCCTGCACCGCGTCACTCGTGATGAGCGTCGCCTCGTGCTCGCTCGCGATCTCGCGGACGATCGCATCGATGCTGCCAGCATCGGCGGCCGCGATCGCCTCGGAGGACTGCCGTTCTCCGACGAACCGGACGGTCACATCCGCAGCGCGGATCGACTCGATCTCCGCGAGGCCATCCCAGCCCGATTCGCGGTCTGCGTTCGCCTGCGCTTCGAGCTCGCCGACGACGACCTCTGGTATCAACACCGCTTCGACCTCCGCATCTCGGAGGTACCCGTCTGCGATCCGCCGATCGATGATCGCACTCGTATCCGGGACGATCTGCATGTGTGGATGCTGCGGTGGTGTCGGTATAAGCCTGTGACTTCGCCGGAGGGGCCAACCGTTAAATACTGGCATGGTATAGCATACCATGTATGTCATCAGCGCAGTCGGACACCGACGTGTTGATCGATGCACTGCTGCACAGCGGCGGCCATGACACCAGCCCCATGCGCTGGACGCGGTCTTATCGCAAGCTGCAGTGTCCCGAGTGTGGTGCGATCCACGATCCGACAGCGACCCGATGCAAGGTCTGCGCGTGGCGCCCGCGCTGACCTCCGGAAAACACGCCGTTTATTCCCCTCTGGGGCCTCCGTTGTGCAATGACACAGGCGACCCCGGAGATCACGCGGCTCTTCGGTGGGCCGGGCAGCGGCAAGACCACCGCGCTGTTGGACCGCGTCGAGACACTGCTCGAGGATGAGACGGTCACGGTCGATGACCTGCTGGTCGTCTCGTACACCCGAGCTGCCGCAGCGGAGGTGCGTGACCGGCTGGCGGACCGTCTCGACGTGTCTGCACAGTCACTGAAAGGGAACGTGGCGACGATGCACGCGAAGGCGTATGAGCTGTTGGGGCTGTCAGGCGCGGATGTCGTGGGTGAACCGGAGATGCAGGCGTTCTGTGAGGACTTCGGGCTGGAGTATGAGGATGAGTACCGGTCGGCCCGCCGTCGCACCGCACGGTCGCGGACGATCGGCAACAAGATCATCGCGACCAGCCAGTGGTTACAGCGCACCCGCCGGTCGGTCGACGAGTGGTACGAGGTGCCCTTCCAGTGGGATGTCGAGGAGGTGCGGTTGCCGCCGGAGATCGACCCCCATGCGATGGAGGGCAACAAGTACACTCCCACCTGGTCGGCCAGCGACGACCGCATCGACGTCCCAGAGGCCATCGAGGCCTGGCGGGCGTACAAGCAGGAGGAGGGCCTGACCGGCTTCGCCGACATGCTCGAGGCGGTCCTCGAGCAGGAGCTGGTCCCCGATGCCCGGGTGCTGATCATCGACGAGTTCCAGGATATCACCACCCTGCAGTACCTGGTGTACGAGCTGTGGAAGCCCCATATGGAGACGATCCTCATCGCCGGCGACGATGACCAGGTGGTCTACGAGTGGCAGGGTGCGGACCCCGCGCTGCTGTTGGATGCAGATCGGACGGAGGACGTCATCCTGCCCAACTCCTACCGGCTCCCCTCGCGTGTGCTGGAGGTGGTCAACACCGAGATCCGTCATCTCGACCGCAGACAGGAGAAGGACCTCAAACCCCGCAAGGAGGGCGGTGTCGTCGAGGCACGCGCGAACCCGTCGATGCTGGATGTGGTCCGTGACGTCCGCACCACGATCGCCGCGGATGCGGAGACGACGGTGATGGTCCTGTTCCGTGCGCGCTACCAGCTGTTCCAGTTCCTCGATGAGTTCATCGGCGAGGGCATCCCGTTCCGCATGCTCACGGAACAGCGCATGTGGACCGACCGACTGACCGAGTACGTCCGTGCGGTCGAGGCGATGGCGGCGGGTGAGACGGTCACGGGGTTGCAGACCCGCCGACTCGCGGACATGCTCCAGGACTCAGCGTTCGGGACGAATGAGCGGGATGCGCTCTTCGAGCTCGTCGACACACACATGGAGCAGAGTGCGGAGACGGCGCTGTCCCGGCTGGAGATCCCCGTCGCCGAGATCCGCGTGATCGCCCCGTTCGCCCCGGCCCCCGAATCGGCCGCGGACATGGTCCGCAAGGTCACCTCCTACCAGCGGAAGTCGATCGATGCGTACTTCGATGGCCCCCATGGCGGGATGGACCCCGGTCGTGTGCGGGTGGGGACCATCCACTCCGCGAAGGGTCGCGAGGCCGACCATGTGTATCTCGCGACCGATCTCACCGAGAAGGTCGTCGAGCAGATCGCCGCGACCATCTCCGACGGACCGGAGGATGACGCGTCGTTCGAGCTGCGGGACGGACGTGTCCCGGCGCTGACCGACAGCGAGCGGCGTGTCTTCTTCGTCGGGATGTCGCGTGCCCGCGAGCGGTTGGTGCTGCTGGAGGACCTGATCTCCGGCGCGCCGACGCTGCCGGTGAGCGTCCTGCTGCACAATGAGCTCCGGGAGACGCCGGTCGAGGAGCTGGTGGGTGCGGTCGCGGGCGATACGGTCTCTCCGGAGGCGTGATCAGCGGATGTTCACGGGCATCATCGAGGGGACCGGGAGCATCACCTCCGTCGAGGCGGCGACGGATGCGGACCGGCTGGTCGTCGGCCTCCCCAGTGCCATCGGCGCGGTCACCCCAGGACAGTCGGTCGCGGTCGATGGCGTCTGCCTCACCGTCGAAGATTACGACCCCGATGCGCATGCGATGACGGTGTTCATCGCGACGGAGACGGCCGATCGCACCGCACTCGGTGCGCGGACAGCGGGCGATCCGGTGAACATCGAGCGGGCACTGGCCGCCGATGGCCGGCTGGATGGGCACATCGTCCAGGGGCATGTGGACACGACAGCGACGGTGAGGGCGGTCGAGCAGCTCGGTGAGGACTGGACGTACCGGTTCACACTGCCCGCATCGGTCGCACCGTACATCGTCGAGAAGGGGTCGGTCGCCGTCGACGGGATCAGCCTCACGGTCGCCGCTCGCGAGGCCGATGCGTTCAGCGTGGCGGTCATCCCCACGACCTATGCCGAGACGAGCCTCAGCGACCGGCAGGTGGGCGATGCGGTCAACCTCGAGGTGGACATCATCGCGAAGTACGTCGAGCAGCTCACCGCCGTCCACCGGTGAGGACGACGCGGCGGTAGACGGCCTCGTACCGACGCAGCTTCCCCAACAGCACCATCGCCAGTGCGCCGTCGAAGACGACAACGTACGCGATGAGCCCGGCGGTGCGCCCCCCGACGAACGCACCGAGCGCCAGTGTCGCAGGACCGACGGTCAGGTTGTACAGCGCATGGACCCCCGCAGCGATCAGCAGCCCCTTGATGATGATCGGCCCGCGCATCCCGGGGTTGAACTTCGCCAGCCCGAGGTAGTAGCCCGCGATCGCCGAGTAGATGACGTGCCCCGGCCCCGCGAGGGCCCGCACCGCGGTGATGCCACCGCCTGCGCCGATGAGGCCCGCACCCACCGGGATGTCGGCCATCGGCAACGAGCTGGTGATGTAGAAGGCGTTCTCGACGATCGCGAAGCCGAGTCCCGCCATCGCTCCGTACACCGCACCATCGATCACAGCGTCGAATCGGACATCCGAGTACGCGTACAACCGGACCGCAAGCAGCTTCACCGCCTCCTCGACCGGCCCGACGACGATGATGAAGAACGCGGCCACACCGAGCGGACCGAGCAGGCTGAAGCTGGGTCTGACCGCAGTGTTGATCACCGCCGCAAAGCTGGCGGTGACCATCCCCAACAGCACCGTCGCCACGAGCAGGCTCAGCGGCTCGGCCGTCGTCACATCCGAGCGATAGACGTACCAGGCGATCGCCACCGCGGGCACCCCTGACAGCACCGTCAGCATCGACGTCTGTGGGTCAGTCAGCACCGCGACCCCGCCGATCCCCACCAGCACGAACACCGCCGCCAACGTCACGATGAGCCGCACCGACCGGGCGATGACCCAGTGGGTGCGCATCGCGAACCGGTCGAGCCCGCTCCGCTGCTCCCACTCGGTCACCTCATAGAGGTCGACCTGTCCGATGACCGCCCGCTCGATCGGGTCGCGGGGTCGGTCCATTGTCCGCATGAATGCGGCACACCGCCTAAGCGTTCGCCTCAGCGCCGGTCGGACCAGCACGTTTATCAGACGGCCCCGGTCACCTTCGGCAACTTAGCGGCCACTGAGGACCATGGTGACAGGAGAGACACTACAACCGGAGGTGAACATCGGGCTCGTCGGTCACGTCGACCACGGGAAGACGACCCTCGTGCAGGCGCTGTCTGGCTCGTGGACGGACCAGCACTCTGAGGAGATGAAGCGCGGGATCTCCATCCGCCTCGGCTACGCCGATGCCACGTTCCGGCAGATCCCCGGTGTGGAGGGACCCGCCGCGTACACAGTCGCCGAGACAGGTCCCGACGGGGAGGATACCGAACTCCTGCGGACGGTGTCGTTCGTGGATGCGCCGGGGCACGAGACGCTGATGGCGACGATGCTCTCCGGTGCATCGATCATGGATGGGGCCGTCCTCGTGGTCGCTGCGACCGAGGATGTCCCGCAGGCGCAGACCCAGGAGCATCTCATGGCGCTGGACATCATCGGGATCGAGAACATCGTCATCGCACAGAACAAGATCGACCTCGTCGACCGTGACCGCGCACTGGAGTCGTATGGACAGATCGAGGCCTTCGTGGAGGGCACCGTCGCCGAGGGGGCCCCGATCGTCCCCGTCAGCGCCCAGGCGGAGGTGAACATCGATGTGCTCATCGCCGCGATCGAGGAGACCATCCCCACCCCCGAGCGCGATGCGGATGCGGATGTACGGCTGTTCACGGCCCGGTCGTTCGATATCAACCGCCCGGGCACCGAGTGGTCCGACCTCGCCGGCGGGGTCATCGGTGGCTCGGTCGTCCGGGGTGCGCTCAGTGTCGGTGATGCGATCGAGGTCCGCCCCGGCAGGCAGGTCGACGAGGAGGGGCAGGTACGATGGGACCCCATCGAGACGACCGTCCGATCGCTGCAGGCGGGTGGGGCGAGCGTCGAGACGGTCACCCCCGGGGGGCTCTGCGGGGTCGGCACCGGCTTGGACCCCAGTGTGACCAAGGGTGATGCGCTGGCGGGCCAGCTCGTGGGTACCCCGGGGAGCCTCCCCCCGACGCGGGAGTCGTTCACGATGGCGGTCGATCTGCTCGACCGTGTGGTGGGCGATGAGGCCGTCGAGCCCATCAGCACCGGCGAGCCGCTGATGCTGACGGTGGGGACATCGACGACCGTGGGCGCGGTCACGAGTGCACGAGAGGCGGAGGCGGAGGTGCAGCTCAAGCGCCCGGTGTGTGCACCCGCAGGCGCATCGATCGCGATCAATCGGCGTGTGGGGACACGATGGCGACTGATCGGTGTCGGGACGCTGGAGTGAGCGCGACGGTCATCCTGGACACGAACGCACTGATGGCGCCGGTCGAGCGGAACCTGCGCCTGTTCGAGGAGCTGGAACGACTGCTCGGACCGGCGGTGACACCCATCGTGCCCGCCCCAGTCGCCGCGGAGCTCCAGCGGTTGGCGACCGGCGGTGGGCGGGCGGCCACCGCCGCGGGTGTGGGCCAATCGCTGCTGCAGCGGTGTGAGGTGGTCCCGACGCATGCGACGTATGCGGACGATGCGGTCGTGGAGCTCGCAGCGGCCCATGGCGGCTACGTGGTGACCGAGGATCGGGCGTTGCGGGAGCGATTGGGTTCGCAGGCGGTTCACGTAATAGGTATAAGGGGTAGTGATAGATTGGAGGTACGAGACTGATTTCGATGTACAAGCGAGTCCGATTAATCGATACGGTGGAGGTCCCCCCGGCCCACCTGGCGGATGTCACCCCACAGCGGGTGAAGCATCTGCTCCAGGAGAAGCTGGAGGGCCGCATGGACGAGGATGTGGGGAGCGTGGTGAGCGTGATCGAGGTCCGCGAGATCGGCGAGGGGACGGTCCTGCCCGGACGGGCGGGGGTGTACTACGATGCGGAGTTCGACGCGATCACCTTCGATCCGGCGATGCAGGAGGTCGTCGACGGGGAGGTCGTCGAGGTCGTCGAGTTCGGCGCCTTCGTGGGCATCGGGCCCGTCGATGGCCTGCTGCACGTCTCGCAGATCTCTGATGAGTACCTCTCGTACGACGGCGAGAACCAGCAGCTCGCGTCGACCGAGTCGAACCAGACGCTCGCGGTCGGCGACTCCGTCCGGGTACGCATCGTCACCAAGAGCATCGATGAGCGCAACCCCCGTGACTCGAAGATCGGGCTCACTGCCAAGCAGCCAGGGCTGGGCAAGCATGGGTGGATCGAGGCCGCCCGCCAGCAGACTGCGGAGGCGGAGGGGCAGTAGATGGCGCGGGTGCGCCAGGCCTGCCGGGAGTGCCACTTCATGAATGACCCCGATGCGCAGGCGTGCCGGCACTGTGGCTCCTCGAGCCTGACCGAGGATTGGGCTGGCTATGTGGTCATCACCCATCCGGACGCATCCGATATCGCCGCGGAGATGGCCGTCACCGAGCCGGGCGGATACGCGCTGAAGGTCCGGTGAGCGATGGGTGTCGCGGTCCCGTCCTCGCTGCGCGGTGAGCTGCGCCATCCCATCGGTCCGATCTACCCCGCCGTCGAGCCGCTGCGCGATGTCCTGGGCGATCCGGTCCACACCGTCGGTGATGTGGTCACCGCCACCCTGACAGACGCGGGAGCGCCACCACAGGTGGCGATCGTCGATGGCAAGACCGAGCGTGCACCGACCAGCGCGTCGGTCGCGTCGGTCGTCGCAGCCCGCCGACGGACCCGCCACGTCAGCAACCCCGCGGGCACGCTCACCCGAGCTGCGGTCGCTGCGGTGCTCGAGGCCCGCACCGCCGTGTCCCCGCAGACGGTGTGGGTCACCGGCGAGGAGGACCTCCTCGTCATCCCGCTCGTCATCGCGGCGTCCATGGGGGCCAGCGTCGTCTACGGTCAACCCGGGGAGGGGATGGTGCACGTCGCGGTCACCCCGGCGGTGACCCAGGCGATGGAAGGGCTGCTCCGGCGATGCACCGGTGAGGTCGATGAGCTGGTGCAGATGCTGCAGACGGCGGAGTGACCCCTTCGAAATCCTTTTACAGCGTTCCAGCAGACGCTGGGTTAGTTCAACCATGGAGCTCGAGATCATCAACGAGGAGGAGAACCCGCTGCTGCATCGCACGGACGTGCGCTTCAGCGTCACACATGAGGCGGAGACACCCTCCCGGCTATCGGTGCGTGACAGCCTCGCTGCACAGCTGAACAAGGATGCGGCTGAGGTCGTCATCCAGAGCCTCAAGACCCGCTTCGGGATGCGCGAGACGATCGGCTACGCGAAGGTGTACGAATCGCCGGACCATGCGGCGGACATCGAGGCGGCACACATCCTCGAGCGCAACAAGATCGGCGTCGAGGAGGCCGAAGACGGCGCCGACTCCGCTTCCGAAGAGGCCTGAGCCGGCGGGCCGCACCCATGCGGGTCCTGGGGATCGAAGGCACCGCATGGGCCGCCAGCGCGGCGGTGTTCGACACCGACTCCGATGCCTTCACGATCGAGACCGATGCGTATGTGCCCACGACCGGTGGGATCCATCCGCGCGAGGCCGCCGAGCACATGGCGGCGACGCTCCCGGGGGTCATCGCCTCGGTGCGCGAGGCCGCCGATGCACCCATCGACGTGGTCGCCTTCTCGCGTGGGCCGGGGCTGGGCCCCTGTCTCCGCATCGTCGGCACCGCCGCGCGGGCGATCGCAGCCGCCGAGGACCTGCCGCTCGTCGGTGTCAACCATATGATCGCTCACCTGGAGATCGGGCGGCAGCTGTCTGGGTTCAATGACCCGCTGTGTCTGAACGCCTCTGGGGCGAACGCACACCTACTGACGATGCAGGGCGACAGATATCGCATCCTCGGGGAGACGATGGACACCGGTGTCGGCAATGCGATCGACAAGTTCGCCCGCCATCTCGGCTGGCAGCACCCGGGCGGTCCGAAGGTCGAGGCAGCCGCCGCAGACGGCGCCTATCATGCGCTGCCGTATGTCGTCAAGGGGATGGACTTCTCCTTCTCAGGGATCATGTCGGCGGCGAAGGCGGCGGTCGATGCGGGTGTGCCGCCGGCGGACGTCTGCGTGGGGCTGCAGGAGAGCATCTTCGCGATGCTCACCGAGGTGACCGAACGGGCCCTCGCGCTCACTGGTAAGGAGACCGTCGTCCTCGGCGGCGGCGTCGGCCAGAACGGCCGGCTGCAGGCGATGTTGCGGTCGATGTGTGCGGCCCGTGGTGCCCGCTGCTTCATCCCGCCCGCGCGCTTCCTGCGGGACAACGCGGGGATGATCGCTGCACTGGGCGCGCAGATGGCTGCCGCCGGCCAGACGACCCCGATCGACGCGTCGGCGGTGCGCCCCCGCTTCCGCCCCGATGCGGCCACCGTCCGGTGGCGACCTCCCGTCCCTGCAACACCGCCTGGCCCCGGTGGGCCCATCCGCGGTGCAGAGGCGGTGGTCGAGCTACACCCTGCGGGGGTCCACAAGCTCCGGGTGCCGAAGGCGTACCGACACCCCACCCTTGACAGCCGCCTGCGCGGCGAACGCACCGCAGCGGAGGCGCGCCTCACCCAGGCGGCGCGCCGGGCGGGCGTGCCCACGCCACTGATCCGCCGGGTCGACCCCGCCGGCGGGGAGCTGATACTCCAGCATGTCGGCGAACACGACCTGGCCACCGATCCGACCGATGTCAGGGCGCTGGCGACCGTCGGTACCCACCTTGCCCATCTGCACACAGCGGGCATCATCCATGGCGATCTGACCACCCGGAACGTCCGCGTCGGCAGCGATCGGGTGTACCTCATCGACTTCGGCCTGGGCTACCACAGCGGGCACATCGAGGACCAGGCGATGGACCTGCACATCCTGCGGCAGTCGCTCGGGGGCACGACCGATGCGTCCGAGGGGCTGTTCGAACACGTCTCGGAGGCGTATGCCGCCGCCGGTGAGCTGGCGGTGCTCGAACGGCTCGCCCAGATCGAAGATCGTGGCCGCTACCAGTGACATCCCGCGGCTTAAATCCGCCCCGTACCTATGCTGAGTATGGATGCGGACGACCGACACACGTTCTTCGGGATCCCCTACCGCTTCGACCCACCCAGTCTCCGGGAGGTCCTCGCGGCGTACTGGCAGCCAGGCGAGTCAATGTTGGTGGAGAAGCCGTTCGGCATCGGCTACTCGCTGAACCTCGCGAACTGGCGGTCGTGGGTGGCGATCGGCGTCGTCGCCGCACTCGCGGCACTCGAGGACCGCTCTGGGGAGGACGAGCAGGTCGACACCGATGCCGAGGAGACTGCGGCCGACGACGGTCCCGTCGAGGTCCTGGTGGAGTGAGGTGACGCCGCCGCTGCGGTACGTCACCACCAACGCGGGCAAGCTGACGGAGGCCCGCGCGTATCTCGACGCGATCGAGTCCGAGTCGTACGACTACGTCGAGATCCAGGCCGATGACCTGGAGCCGATCGCCGTCGCGGGTGCACGCGCCTCACACGCGGCACTCGGCGGCCCCGTCCTGGTGGATGATGCGGGGCTGTTCATCCCTGGTCTGGCGGGGTTCCCCGGGCCCTACACCGCGTACGTCGACGACACCATCGGCGTCGAGGCCGTCGGTCAGGTCGCCCGATCGATGGTGGAGCAGCCGGTCGAGGCCGTCTTCCGCTGCGTGCTCGCGTACTGCGATGGCACCGACGCGCCACTGCGTGCGCCGACGCACGAGCCTGCGGATGAGACCGGCCCTGCGGTCGCGGTGTTCGCCGGTGAGGTCACCGGCGAGATCGTCCCGCCACGCGGCGAGGGCGGGTTCGGATACGACCCGATCTTCGCGGTCGATGGGCAGACGTTCGCCGAGCTGTCACCCGCCGAGAAGAACCTCCGCTCACATCGCGGCCGTGCGCTCGCCGACTTCTCCCGGTGGTACGCCGCTCAGGACACGTCGGCATCGGGGCCGGGGTAGGCGCTGCCGAACAGCGCCTCGTACGCGGCTGCGGGGTCGTACACCTGCAGGAACGCAGCGGGCGTGCGTGCACTGAGCCCCACACGCGGTCCCAGCGTCGCGCCCGCCGCAGGGGAGAGCACCGCGGGGTCGTCGGTGACGAGGTGGCGTGCACCTCCACGGTACGCGGCGCCCAGGGCGGTGTGGTCGCCGCCGGGGACGCCGATGACCTGCAGCTGCTGTGTCGCCGCCTCCCATCTGTCGGCGGCCACCGCTCCCACCTCCGTCGCCAGTGCCGACTGGATCCGCGCCGCGGTGGATGCGGCGATGACCGGTTCGATCCACCCGTGCGCGCGGAGCCGCTCGCCCACCTCGTGGGCGGCTCCGACACCGCAGAGGTCACCGATCAGCACCGGCAGGTCGAGTGCCACCCGCGCGATCGACCGCTCAGCGGCCACCGGGGTGGCCTCCTGCGTCGGCGGATCGACCGCCGCGGCCGCGGTCAGCAAGGATGTCCTTCCGACCGCAGCCTCGGTCACCGCCGCCACCGCGGCGGCCCATCGATCGCTCACCCCGATGCCTGCGTGCCCAGCAGCTCTGTGGTGACCGCCTCGACGGCACCCTGGTCGACCACGAGTGCGATACGGTCCTGCGCATCGATGGTCGTCCCCGGCAGCGGGATCGTCAGCGGCTCACCCGCGGGGCCATGCGCGTAGATGCGTGCACGCTCGCCGAGGTCGATCGATGCGACCGATGCCCCCACCACGGGTGCATCCGCGGGGATCGTGAGGGTCGTCAGCCGGAGCCGCTCGGTCAGCGCACCGATGGCGTTGAACGACCCACCGAGGATCGCCGTCTTCGCACCTGCCGCGCCCAGCCGCTCTGGGTACACCACCTCATCGACCGCCTCCGCGTACTCCGCGTAGATCCGGTCGTTCACGTCATCGGTCACCCGCATCACCGTACGGATACCCGCCTCGACCCCGTGGAGGCAGGCCTCGTAGTTCGCGTTCATGTCCCCGCTGAGCGCGCCGATCGCCACCGCATCGGCCAGCCCTGCCTCTGCGAGCACCGTCTGCCGGGCCCCATCACCGAGGACCGCCTCCAGGCCGGCCTCCCGCGCGCGGTCCACCTTCGCCTGGTCGGTCTCGACGACCGTCACCTCGTAGCCCTCCTCGCGGAGGATGCGGGTCGTGCGGGCGCCCACCCGCCCGTACCCCACGATGATGAACGTCATACCCCACAGTCTCCCCCAGGTGTACTAAAACCGCCAGTCGCCCTACAGCCACCGCTCTGCGCGCAGCACCACCGCGACCGCCGCACCGACCATGTTGAAGATGAGGTCGAACACCGTGTCATCCGTGCCGTAGTGCACCAGCACCGCTGGCAGCGACAGCGTCGCTGTCGCCCAGCGGGCACCGATCTCGATGACCTCCCACACCACGCCCACCGCCGCCGTCCCGAGCACCGCCCCACCGACGATGGCGACGCGCGATCGGCTGGGTTCGACCGCCCGGAGGGTCCAGATGAGCGCGACTGTCACCAGCATCCCCGCGAGCGTGTGGGTCAGGTGGTCGTACCACCACAGCTGGTCGTACCCGCCGACCATCCCGACGACGTGGAGTGCGGCGGCACCGGAGACGGCCAGCGCATACGGCGGATGCGTCGCACCGGCGACACGGTGGACCGCGATCGCGACGGTGATCCCGACGAGCGCGTTGATCACCGGCGCGATACCCGTCGACAGCACCCCCACCACCCCCACCGCAAGCGTCCCCACCCACAGCAGTCGGTGCGCCTGCAGGACGGGCTGCATACCCACAGTGTCGACCGCATCGGCAAAAGCGCCCCCGCCCGGCACAACGGATTAACCCGGTGACCTCCTACTTGACGTGATGATGGCCACCACGCACGTGCTCGTCGGGATGCTCGCAGCGGTGCTGCTCTCGCCGCTGCTGCCGGGTGCGGCCCCCCTCGACCCGCTGGTGGTGCTCGTCGGTGGCCTCGGTGGCCTGGTGCCAGACCTCGACCTCTACAGCGGGCATCGGCGGCTGCTGCACTACCCCGTGCTCGGGCTGTCGGCGGCGGCCGCGGTGGGTGCGGTGGGGCTGTGGGGGGCGCCACAGCTGACGCTCGCGACCGTCTTCCTCGTGGGGTTCGGCCTGCATGCGGCGATGGACATCCTCGGCGGCGGCCTGGAGCTCGAGCCCTGGCGGCGGGGGTCGGCGCGGGCGGTGTACAGCCATGCCCACGGCCGGTGGCTCGCGCCCAGATACCTGATCCCCTTCGACGGCTCGCCGCAGGACCTGCTGCTGGTCGCCGCTGCGGCGGGGACCTTGCTGTGGGTGGGCCCCCCGGCGCTGCAGCCGGTGGTGCTCGCGATCGCGGCGGTCTCGGTGCTGTACACGCTCGTCCGTCGCCGCGTCCCTGCCGTCACCCGGGCGATGGCCGCGCGGGTGCCGCTGCGGTACCGGGGGCTCGTCCCCGCGCGGTTCGTCGAGTAGCCGACGTGGTCCGCACAATGCGTGCGGGCCCGTGACACTCGTCATATAACGATATACCATTCAGGTACCCCCCCGCCCGACATCTGCTATGTGTGGGAGCCGCCATGCGTGAGCCACGGGCCGGACACCTGCAGCTGGCAGGGCCGGTCGTGGTGGTGCTGGTGCTGCTCATCGGCGGGGTGGCGATGCTCGCGCCGACCACCAGCGGGCTGACCGCTGCGGATGTGTCGACGTCCCCACGGATCGCCCCCGCTGACCCGTCGGTCACGGCCCTCGGCCCGACTGGGCTCACCACCGCGGCGGGGGCACTCCCGTCGATCGAGGATGGGCTCTTCGGGGCGAACCGGAACTTCACCGTGACGGCGAACGGGTCGGCGCACTTCGTGTTGGATGGCCGCGCCCAGCCACCGCTCACGCTCGTGCGGGGCAAGACGTACACCTTCGCGGTGGATGCGCCCGGGCATCCGTTCCACATCTCGGAGGATGCGACCGGTGGTGACCTCTCGGGGATCTACACCGATGGGGTGTCGGTCACCAACCACTCCACGCAGCACCAGTTCGCGACCGACACCGGCACGCTGCGCTTCACCGTCCCCGACACCGCCCCGGACACACTGTACTACGTCTGTGCGAACCACGGGGGGATGGGCGCACAGCTCACCATCGTCGATGATGGGTCCGGGACGCGGTCCGATCGCAGGATGATCACCGACGCTGCGGAGCTCCAGGCGATGGAGAACGACCCCGACGGGCACTACGAGCTTGCGAACGACATCGACGCGTCGGTGACGGCGACGTGGAACGATGGGGCGGGCTTCGACCCGGTCGGGACGTTCACCGGCTCGCTGCACGGCGAGGGGCACACGATCGCCGGCCTGACGGTCAACCGGTCGACATCGTCCAATGTCGGCCTCTTCTCGTACCTGGTGAATGGGCCCGACGGCAACGATCTCTACGAGTTCACGCTCGAGTCGCCCACGGTGGTGGGATCATCATATGTGGGCCCGATCGCCGGCAGCAACAGTGGGGCGACCGTCAACGCGGTCCACGTGCACAACGCCACGGTCAACGGGACCAGTTCGGTGATTGGTGGTGCCTTCGGGCGGATGTACAACGACAATGCGGACTCGGATATCGAGTCTGTCTACGAGAACTCGATCGTCTCGGTGACGATCGACACCGATGCGAGCTACATCGGCGGGGTCGCGGGCAGGACGGACCACGATTCAGGCGGCACCGTCGACCACACTGCCACGGTTGACAACGTGACTGTCGACGCGAATCTGACCGGGGGCACCCATATGGGAGGTGTCTTCGGTTATACGGGAACCCGATATGGCCGGGGTGATATCCAGATCTATGACATCACTGTGACCGGGAGCATTCGCGGGCAGAGTCAGGTGGGCGGAATGGTCGGGTATGTGTATGGGACCTCCCTTTTGGCCAAGCGGAATGTGATCAACGCGGACATCGTTGGCTCTGATGACTACATCGGTGGTGTCGTCGGACGTATCTTCCAAATAGGAGCGGATGATACGACCTATCCTCAGGTTGAAATATCGGAGACGCGAGCGACAGGGAACGTCACCGGGGGGGATAATTACATCGGCGGGTTCATCGGTCAATACGATCTGGCGGATCGCTTCGAGTATGCATCGAGATATAAGTTCAATGACAACTACGCGACCGGTACCGTTCGGGGCGACTCAGGAGTCGGTGGGATGTACGGCGCACTGCTCATCGATGACAACGTCAGGGGGAGTCAGGCCAATATCTACCACAACGACAACTACGCGACCGGTGACGTCTACGGCACAACCAACCTCGGCGGCTACTTTGGATTCACCGAGATTGACAGGGGCATCTACAGCTTCAACATGCGGAAGAACTACGCGGCAGGGGCGGTGTATGACACCGATACTTTATCTGATCGTGTCGGTGGATTCGTGGGGGCAGCGTATGGGGACTCCTGCAGCCAGATTGAACTGAGCCGGTATCAAGACTTCACCAGGCAGGCGTTCTGGGTGGACACCACCGTAGGTGATGATGCGACGCGGTTCATCGGTGTGGAGGCCGGGAGCTGTGATGAGGGCTATTTCGGATACCGGTACCGCCCGGGAACGACTGAGACGTACACCGGCGAAGCCTATGATCCGGACCTGGTCGATGGCACATTCGACTATTGGTATCTTGGCTGGGACTCGGGCACGACCCGGTCCAATGGCTATCAGGTGTCACTTCCAGTGCTTGAAGCCAATACACAACCCCGGCCGTGGCCCGAACAGCAGACGTACTTCGCAAACGGGTCTGGCAGTGCATCGAATCCCTACATCATCGAGAACTGGCGGCACCTCTCGAACGTCGACCTCGTGGACTACGACTCACACTTCCTGCAGGTGACCGACCTGAATGCGTCGACGCCCGGATACGACACCTACGCAGGCCCGCAGGCGAACGATGGTGCGGGGTGGCAGCCGCTGTTCACCAGCCAGAGTGATATCACCTACGACGGCGACGGCCACACGATCAGCGACCTGTACATCAATCGGTCGGCTGTAAGAAGTGTAAATGATAATGGTGATACGATCGAATCGTGGCGCGCCACCGGGCTCTTCGGTGCGCTCCAGTCCGGGGATACGGTCACCAACGTGACGTTCACCGATGCGACCGTGACGATGAGCGCCAACCGGGCCGGAACCGCCATCCTCGCCGGGGAGATCAACGGCGATGGCGACGTGACGGACATCACCCTCCGGGACTCCACCGTGACCGGCTACTCCCAGGTCGGTGCTGCCGGCGGGGAGATGAACGCCGACGGCGACCTCCGGCGGGTCACCGTCGAGAACGTGAGCGTCACGGCGAGGAACGGTCGAGCAGGCGGCGTCATCGGTCAGATGTACTACGAAACGGGGCTGCTTGTAGACGCCACGGTGACGAACACGACCGTCACCGGTGGTGGTGCGATCGGCGGCGCGGTCGGCAACCTGGATGGCAGCAGTTCGGGCATCCCCGGTGGTGTGGTGAATGTCACCGTCACCGGCGGTGTGGTCAACGGGACGGGGTCATCGTACGTTGGTGGTGTCATCGGTCAGGCCGAATACTACGACCGTATCGAGAACATCACCGCGACGGTCCCCGTCACAGGGAGTATCAACGTGGGCGGGGCGATCGGTGGGCTTCTGAACCTCGGGAACGGCCGAGACATCCGCAACGCGACGGCCAGCGGTGCTGTCATCGCGACGACCAGGAGTGGCGGCGGACTGATCGGTGGGGCAACGACGCAGGACGACCTCAGCAGTCCCCCACAAGTCTACGACTCCTCGGCGACCGGCACCGTCTCGGGCGGGTCCGACCTCGGTGGCCTGGTGGGTTCGACGGGCGGTGGCCGAAATACCGACCCCATCGGCATCACCCGGTCGTATGCGACGGGCGATGTGAACGGGACGGCCACTCTCGGTGGGCTCATCGGTGAAATGTCGAGCAACGGCCCCGGCATCACCGATTCGTACGCGACCGGGGACGTGACCGGGACCGGCACCAACGTCGGTGGACTCGCAGGCACCGGTCTGTCACCCATCACCCGCTCGTATGCGACGGGGGCCGTGAACGGGACCGGCCGACTCGGCGGCCTTGTCGGGTACGGTCGCGATGTCAGCGAGTCGTACGCGACGGGCAACGTGACCGGGACCGACGAGGAGATCGGCGGCCTGGTCGGGTACCTGACCAGCGGGACCCTCGAGGACGTCTACGCCGCGGGCGGGGCGGTCACCGGGGGCACCGAGGTCGGCGGTCTGGTCGGGTATTCATTCAACAACAACCGGATCGACAACGCGTACGCGGCGATGGAAGTGCACGCGCAGACGTCCGAACGTGGAGGTTTCATCGGGTACGATCGGTATGACGCTGCCGGTGCCGACTGGTTCTGGGTCGATGTGAGCCGCAGTGACGATGTCGCACAGGACGAGTCGATCCGTGCAAACACGGATTCGAAGGTCGGCAGCGGCGACTACCAGGGGCTCGGCTACGACCCCGTCGCCTCACCCACCGATGACAGCGTGGTCACACCGCTGGGCAACCCGGACCTGCCGGAGATCGATGGGCACAGTGAATGGATCGTGGATGTGACAGAGACGGTCGCGACATACCCGTATCTCGTCAACAACGTCCCCGACCCGAAGCCGGGCACCGCGTTCCTCTACGGCAGCCAGACCACCCAGCCATCGATCGCTTCGACCAACGCCACCGCTGGTGCCACGCTGGGCATCGCCGAGGCGTTCGCGCAGGATGAGGACACACCGACGGCCTGGACGGGGGCGACGACGGCAAATATCACCATTCGCAGTCCGCTGCAGTACGACTGGCAGCTCATGCCGACGGCGAACGGCAGCGGCACGACGGTCAACCGCAGCGGTGAGCAGATCGCGCTCACCGCCGCGACACCGGGGGTCTACGACCTCACCCTCACGGTCGCCGATGCCATGGGCACGGGCTTCACCGAGACCACGACCGTGCGGGTCAACGACATCACACCCCCGGTCCCTGCGGTCGCGACGAACGCCTCTGCAGCCCCGAGCCTCGCCCAGGATCACACCCAGCCCGAGTACGCCGTCCGCTCGTGGAACGCCTCGGGGTCGACCGACAACGTCCAGGTCGACACGTACGCGTGGCAGCTCACCGCAGACGATCTGACGGACGGGACCGACCCCGCGAGCGTTGCGGCATCGGCCAGCGGTGCGGTGGTCACCTTCGCGCCCGCGGCACCGGGCAACTACACCGTCGCACTCACCGTGACCGACACCAGCGGCAACGTGAACACCACGGCACGGTCGCTCCGGGTGACCGACGTCTCCCCGCGGCCGGCGCTGACGTCGACCGCGTCGCGGAACATCACAGCGGCTCCGGTCATTCACACGCTGGACACGTCATCTTACTCGCAGAGCCACGGTGGCATCGTCTGGAATGACGATGGTACGAAACTGTACATCGCGGACTACTGGCAGGCGGACGTCGAGTCGTACGAGCTCAGCACACCGTACGACCTGTCGACGGCGGCGCATGCGAACACGTACACGGGTGCACGCTCCGGCATCGCCGGCATCGCCTGGGATGATGATGGGACACGCCTGTATCAGGTCCCCTACAATGACGATGGCAAGGTCTATGTCAACGAGGTCGCAGCACCGTATGATCTCACGACGGTCGGCAGCGGCCGATTCTACGACCTCTCGGGGTCGCTCCCGGGCAACGACTACCTCGGCGGCATCGAGTTCGGTCCCGATGGCTCGACGGTCTACTTCCCGACATACGCGGACGACTCGGTGGTCGCGTATGCCCTCTCGACCCCGTATGACCTGTCCACCCGGGAGGCGACACCGAGGATCCTCGATGTCGATGCATCAGGCGCTGAAGGATACCCTTACGGCGTCGAGTGGCTCGACGGCGGAACGACGCTGTGGGTGATGGGGTATATCGGCGGCGGTGTGGGTGTCTACGACGTCACGGCGCCGTACGACGTCTCGACGGCGACCAAGACGGGCGAGTTCGAGTTCGCCGGTGTGGCCAGACCCGGTGGCATCGTGTTCGATCCGACGCTGTCGACGGTGTACGTGCCTGACTACTCCGGTGATGACGTCACCGCCTACGAGGTGCCGCTGCAACTGGAGACACCCAGTACGTTCGATGCCACAGTAAGCACGCCGACACCGGGCAGTTCGATCGACCAGTACAACTGGACGCTCGCGGTCGATGGCGGTGACGATCAGTCGTTCGCCGGTGGGAACATCTCCATCGACACGGTCCCGGTCGCCGGCATCCACGAGCTCACGCTCAGCGTGACCGACGCTCGGGGGGACATCGCCGCCCGGACGTGGGCCGTGGAGACCACCGCCCCGACGGCGACGATCACCACGAACGCCAGCGGTGGTGGCGGCGACCAGACGTACGAGCAGCCAGAGGATGCGACCCGCCGCTGGGACGGGTCGGCCTCGAGCGATGCGGGCGAGGTCGTCGCCTTCTCCTGGCAGCTCAACGCGACGGACCTACCCGATGGCACCGACCCCGCGTCGGTGAACGCGACGGCCACCGGTGAGAACGTCACCTTCGCCCCGGCGACCCCAGGCAACTACACCGTCTCGCTGACGGTGACCGACGCGGTGGGCGTGCGGTCGACGACGACCACCACCCTGCGCGTCGAGGACGTCTCCCCCCGTCCGGCGTTCACGACGACGGCTCAACGAGACCTCTCGTCCGCCCCGGTGACACAGACGCTTGACGTCGGCGCAGCCACCGACCAACCGAGCTCGCTCGTGTGGGACGATGACGGGTCGACGCTGTACGTCGCTGGCGCTGCTGCGAAGGAGGTCCAAGCATACGAGCTGTCCGACCCATACAACCTGTCGACGGCATCTGCTGGGGACGTGTTCTCGTGGACGAACACGCCCAGCGGGGTCGCCTGGAACGAGGACGGGACGCAGCTGTACCTCGCGAACTGGGACGCCGCCAACGGGGGTCCCGAGGTCTACCGGTACAGCATCGACACGCCATACGACCTCTCCACCCGGGGATCGGGGACCGTCATCACACTCTCCAACTATCCTGGTGGTCGCCCCAGTGCACTCGAGTTCAGCCCCGACGGCTCGCAGCTGTACCTCGCGACCTACACGGATGACGAGGTGGTCGGCTACGAGCTGTCCACCCCGTACGATGCGACGACCCACGCGACGTCACCGACGATCCTCGAGATCGACGGCACCGGTGCGGAGGACACCCCACACGGCATCGAGTGGCTCGACGGCGGCACGACGCTGTGGGTGCTGGGGTACACCGGTGGCGGCGTCGGTGTCTACGACGTCACGACGCCGTACGACCTGTCGACGGCCAGCAGGGGTGGTGAGTTCGACCTACCTGCGGTGTCCACACCAGGAGGTGTGGTGTTCGACCCGACGATGTCGACGCTGTACGTCCCCGACTACTCCGGTGATGATGTCACCGCATTGGAGGTCCCACTGCAGATCGAGGTGCCCAGCACGTTCGATGGGGGTGTCAGCGTCCCCATCGCGGGCAGCAGCATCGCGCAGTACGACTGGACGGTGCAGGTCGACGGTGGCACCGACCGTACATACACCAACCGTACGATCACCCTCGGCGGGCTCAACGGGACCGCCGCGACACGGCTGGACCTCCAGGTGACCGATGCGACGGGCGATGTGGCCACCCGCAGCTGGGCACTACAGACCACCCAGCCCACGCCGGCCCTCACCGCGAATGCGACGGTTGCATCGGACCCACAGGTCGACTTCCGCCAGGCGGCGGGTGCTGCGGTCCGCTGGGACGGCAGCGGTTCCACCGATCCCGGCAGCGTCGACAGCTATGAGTGGACGTTCCAGGCCGACACGCTGCTCGATGGGACCGATCCGGCCACGGTGACCACCGTGCGCACAGGTGCCAATGTGACGTACACACCCGCCATCGCGGGCACCTACACGGTCACGCTGGAGGCGACGGATGCGGTCGGCATCCGCAACGCGACCAGCGCCACCCTGCGCGTCGTCGATGCGACCGACCCCGTCGCGGCGATCACGACCGACGCCGCGAGTGGCGAGACACCAGGGAGCTTCACCCAGGGCGCGGGTATCGACACGGCCTGGCGGGGCGACACCTCTACGGACAACTTCGGCATCGCGAGCTACGCGTGGCGGCTGAATGCGACGCAGCTGGATGACGGGACCATCGACACCACGTCCATCAACACCACCGCGTCCGGGGCGAGCGTGACGTTCGGACCCACACCCACCGGCTCGTATGTGGTCACGCTGACGGTCACAGACCGTGATGGCAACACCAACACCACCGAGGCCACACTCGCTGTCGTCGATGAGACCGGCCCCACGGTTCGTATCGACACCGATGCCACGAGCACCGACACCGGCTACACCCAGCCGCAGCTGACGACGACCACGTGGTCGGCGGCAAACTCCACAGATGTGAACGCGATCACCACCGTCTCTTGGGAGCTGCGCGCTGAAGCGCTCGACAACACCAGCCTCAGCGTCCCACCCGTGACCGCCACCGGGGAGACCGCCAACTTCACACCGCCGGAGCCTGGTTCCTACACACTCACCGTCGCGGTGAGCGATGCGTACGATAACACCAACACCACGACGCGCACCCTCTCGGTCACCGACACCGTCGCTCCGACCGCGCGCTACACCACGACCGCCGCTGTCGCGACGGATTCACCGATGAACCACACCCAGCCACGCGGTGTGGAGCGAATCTACCGGGCGAACGCCTCGACGGACAACGGCCGTCTCACCGGGTTCGAGTGGTGGTTCAACGCTACCGACCTCACCAACGAGACGGTGCCGCTCGCGCTGGCGAACGAGACGGGCTTCGGCGAGACCGTCGCGTTCACACCACAGTATGAGGGCAACTACTCCGTCCGGCTCATCGTCTCGGATGCCGATGGGAACACCGACACCGCCCAGACGACGCTCCAGGTGACCCCACCGCCCGCACCCCGCGGAGGTGGTGGTGGCGGTGGTGGCAGCACCGGTGGGGCCGCCGGCGTCACCATGCCACAGGCCGTCTCGGAGGACCCGCCGGCGGTCTCGACGGTCACCTCCGTGCTTGGGACCGATATCGAGGTGCAGGTGAGCGATGGCGCCGACCCGACCGGGCCGCCGGTCCTCTCCGTCGGGTTCAGCGCGGACCGCCCCATGGAGAGCCGCATCGGCGTCGCGACCCTGCGTTCGATCACCACCACCCCACCGGAGACCAGGTTGGTCGGCGCCGCGGACATCCGCTTCCCCGCCGACATGTCCACCGACCCCATCCACACGGTCCGCATCACATTGCATGGCCAGCGGCTGGCGGATGCGGGCCATGCGATGGACCGCCTGGCCATCTACCATCTCGGCGCCGGCGACGATACCTGGGAACGCCTCCCGACGACCCGGCGCGCAGATGGACAGACCATGGTCCTCAGTGCACCATCGGTGGGGTTCTCGGTGTACGCGGTCTTCGAGGAGCTGCCCCCGTCTCCGTCACCCGCTCAGGAACCGCTGCCGGTGGTTCCCGATAGCCTCCCAGATGTAGAATCGTCGGTTGGGTTCGACTCCTTGCTCGGTGTGTTGGTCTTCCTCCTGATCGCTGCCCTCGCTGCAGTTGGGCTCATGGCGCGGCGTTCACGGGGTGGCAAGCCTCCGGGGCCCGCCGCGGATGCGGCCGCGACGGACGAGCCCGGTGATGAATCCGAGGCCGAGCGGTCGACGGTGGCTACGGATGCGGATGCAGCCCCGGAGGAGGCGCCACCGGCTGAAGATGAGGAGATGCCCTGAGCCACGCACCGGCCAGGTGGTATCGAGACGATTGGTGCGTGCTGTCCGAAGCCTAGGCCGGGATTTGAACCCGGGCTCTCGTCCTTACCAAGGACGCGCTTTACCGCTAAGCTACCCAGGCATCAACGGCAGTTCCGCAGAGTGGGTACTATGGGTTTCGATTGGTCGACTCAGCTGTCGCTGACCGATGAGGTCGCATGCTCTGCACCCTGGTCGGCGATCGACAGCAGCTGCTGCAGTCGACGCGTCACCGCCACAGCTGCGGTGGGCGTCGGCTCCGGCAACCCATCATCCTGAACAGCTGCGATCACATCAGCGGGCACCCACCGGCGGTGCAGGCTCACCCCTGCGATGACCGCGAGGCGGATGATGCTCGTCTCGAGGTCGTCGCTGGGTGGCTCCCCCTCCAGCCGGCCGCGCTGATCTGCGCCGAAGCCCCGTACCACCTCGACCGCCGCTCCCGCAGCGGGGGTCCGCGCCAGCTCGCGCATCCCCTGTGCGACGAGCACGTCGGCGATGAGGATCTCCACGTCAGCGTCGATCGACGTCTCTGCGAGCGGTGCGTCCTCCCACGGGGTGCTCCCGATGAGTCGGCGTGTCAGGTGCAGCCCCACATAGATCACCTGCACCGCTGCGGCGCGCGCATCGACCGTCGCTGGTGCGATCGGGTCTGCACCGGTCGCCGCTGCCGCCTGTGTCAGCACCCCCGGTGCAACCCCCACCGCATCGAGCTCTGACTGTATCCGGTCGGCGAATGCTGCTGGTGTCACATCATCCAGTAGGTCTGCCATCGCAGCCCGCACCCGCCTGGGCTCGTCCATTGACCGAATCAGGTGAGCGCCCGGCAAAAGCCTGTGGAAACCACCGCTCAGAGCTGAGGTGCCGGGGGCATCGACCGCTTGTGGGCGCTCGCAGAGACCAGGGCATCCACCGCCTCGACATCGGCCGCGTCCACGCCGATCAGCGCGGCGGTCATCGACGCCGACAGGGGCCCATCCACGTGGAGTGCCAAGATCGCATCGAGCGTGTCATAGCTCATGCCCAGCTCACCCTCATCGGTCTGTCCCACCCACATCCCTGCCGACGGGGTCTTCATCACCAGATCCATGGGCACGCCGATCGATGCCGCCAGCTGGCGCACCTGCTGCTTGTACAGCGGACCGATGGGGTTGCAATCGACCGCTTGATCACCGTACTTCGTGTAGTACCCCACCAGGGCCTCCGAGCGGTTTCCCGTCCCGAGGACGATCCGCTGCTGTCGGTTCGCGACGAGGTAGTTCAGCACCGCACGGGTCCGCACGTAGACGTTGCCGTGGGCCGTCTGGTCATCATTACCCTCACCGATCGCACCGACGATCTGCTCTGCGATCGGCTCGATTTCGACCACATCGTAGCTGATACCCAGCCCCTGGGCGATCTCCTCTGCATCGGCCATGTTGTCGGGGTCATTCACCGCACTGGGCATCACCAGCCCGTGCAGACCTTCCGCACCAAGTGCCTCGACGGCCAGATGCGCCGTGGTCGTGCTGTCGATCCCACCTGAGAGTCCCAGCACTGCGCCCTCAGCACCGGCAGCATCCACCATCTCAGCGATGAACGTGGTGATCGTCGTGCGGACGTCATCGAGCTCATCCTGACCGAACCGGAGGTCCAACGGCGCATCTGGCAACAGCACACTGTGTTCGACGCTCATATCTGCGGGTGGGTGCGCACGGGCAAATACTCACGCCCGGGCGCTGCAGAACTGCCCGAACGCCCACTTCCATCCGCAAGGTATCTGCGGGACACGATGGCTTTTTGCTCGCGACTCTGGTAGCAGGAAGACGCCGGCGCCAGTGGTCCAGTGGTAGGACAGTGGCTTCCCAAGCCACTAGCCCGGGTTCGACTCCCGGCTGGCGCATCGCGACGGATGCCGTTTTACTCATCGCCCCGGTACGTCCACCATGGAGTACCGACAGCTGGGTGGCTCGGATGTGCAGGTCAGCACCGTCGGGTTCGGTGCATGGGTCGTCGGGACGGACTGGTGGGGGGACCGCGAGGCCGGCGAGGCTGAGGCGATGGTGACGGCCGCGGTCGACGCTGGCATCACCTACTTCGACACGGGGGATGTGTACGGTCACGGCGACAGTGAGCGGGTGCTCGGTGCGGCGCTCGCGGACGTCCGCGATGAGGTGGTGCTCGCGACGAAGGTCGGCTATGACTTCTACAACCACCCGCAGGCGGGTCACGGCGAGCTGCCCAAGGAGATCTCCGCGCCGTGGATCAGAGAGGCGGTCGAGCGATCGATGCAGCGGCTCGGCACAGATCACATCGAGGTGCTGCAGCTGCACAACGCCGATGTGGATGAGGTCGATGCGGACGTGCTCGAAGAGCTGGATGCACTCCGCGATGAGGGAATCGTGGATGCGGTCGGGTGGGCGCTTGGCCCCTCGATCGGTTGGCTCGCGGAGGGCGATATGGCCATCACCGAGGCGTTCGACAGCATCCAGCTGGTGTGGAACATGTTCGAGCAGGATGTCGGTCGGCACTTCCTCGAGACGCTCGAGGCGACCGGCAGTCACACATCGCTGATCCCGCGGGTGCCGCACTCGTCGGGGCTGCTGAACGAGCAGGTCACCCCTGCGACCGGGCATGACCTGGATGACCACCGGGGCTACCGGCCGGATGCATGGTACGAGACGGGGTGGGAGAAGCTCGAGCAGCTCCGCTTCCTCGAGCGTGATGGCGCACGGACGATGGCACAGGCGGCGATCGGATTCCTCCTGAGTTACGATGCGGTCGCGACGGTCACACCCACGTTCCACAGCGTCGCAGACATCCGCGAGTGGGCGGCGACGCCGACGGTCCCGCCGGTGACCACCACCGAGCGACAGCGCGTCGAGGCGCTGTATGACGATGACTTCGGCATCGACCGCTTCGACGGGATGGACAGCCTGCGATCGTCGGTCGGTGGTGCTGACATCACCGCAGCGGGCATCGACAAGCGCGCGGTCACCCGGTCGCGCTCGGCCGCCCGCTGAATCAGGTCAAGAAGACGTGTCGTGGGCGGTCGGTCAGCACCTCACGGCCCCACTGGACCGTCTCACGGAAGGCGTCTGAGCGGAAGAAGCCCATCGCCGCCTCGCGGTCGTCCCACTGGCTCGCGATGAACATGTCATCGGGGTCCTCGTGGTTGATCAGCAGGTCCGTCTCCTGGTGTCCATCCATCGCCGCCAGCAGCTCGCCCACCTCTGCGAAGGTGTCGCGGAACTCCTCACGGAAGTCGGTCTTGACGGTGTAGAACATCCCCATCGTGCCGAATCCCTCCGGCTCATCGCCCTTGCCGATCACACCATCCAGCCCGTCGATGAACCCCGCTGCGGTCTCGGCGGCCGACTGGGTCTCCCAGATGGACACGACCGCAGTCCGACTCGCATCCGCCGTCGCATAGACCGCCGTCTTGCGATGCGTCCCGTAGTGGTCGAAGTTCGCCCGCAGTGGATCGACCGATTCGAAGACCGTCTCCGGAGCATCCTCGAGGTATGCCACCGTCGCATACACGTCCTCACCGTGGGGAGAGCCCGCATAGATGTCCAGGTCGGCGAGCGCCTCACGCATCGGCGGGGCCGCATCTGGTGACTCGTCGGTCGCCGGCACCGCCTCCCCCGCGAGCAGTGCCGGCAGGTCCGTCGGGGCGATCGCCACCCCGAAGACGAACCGCTCGAACTCGCCATACCGTGCGGAGGCGGTGTCGAATCGCATCTCATAGACGATGTCCTTGATCGCGGTGGGGTCGTCAGCGAAGAGCGTCACCGACCACTCGAACTCCTCGAAGCCGACAGACGATGCGATGACCTGCGTGATGCGTCCGGCGTACTCCTTGCCGATCGCCGCGTGATCTGCCATGAGGTCCGCCCGCTCATCCAGGGGGAGGTCATACCAGTTGTCCGCCCCCTGACGTCGCTTCGACATCGGATAGAACGAGACGTATGCCGCGTCCGGGACCTCGGGGTGGAGCTTCGCGTCCATGTATCGGCGGATCCCTGGGTCGACGCTCTCGGGGTCCTCGAAGTACTCGGGCGTCGTGTACCCCGACACCTCCGTCACCGAGACGTACGCATCCGTGCGCTCGGTGAAGTCCGCGAACCGGACCTGCTCGAAGCGACGCTCCGCCTGCGAGAGCGCCTCCAGGGTGGGGCGGATGTGGACGATCAGCAGGTCACCCGCATCACCGGGGACCGCGAACACGCCACTGGAGCCCACCTCTGAGTCGGTGGCTTCGACCTGTGCCTGCAGGTGCTCGATGCCCGATCGCACCGCATCCGTCCGGACATCCTCTGGAGCATCCCGCCATCGGTCCCAGCGGATCGCACGGACGTCATGCAGGATGTAGTAGCCCTCTGCGGTGGGCGGTGGTGTCGCCATACCTCTGTCCTCAGTGTGAATCGGTATGGGCCTTGCGAGCCGACCTCATCCGGCCAGCAGCGCCGGTGCAAACACCACCGCCAGCAGCGAGATCAGCATCACCACCCCGACGGATGTGGTGATCGTCCGCACCACGGGTTCGGCCGATGCGATGGGCAGCCGTGACACCACCGACTCAACGCCCGCCCGCAGGATCCGGCCACCATCGAGTGGGTACCCCGGGATGCAGTTGAACAGCGCGAGCTGCAGGTTGATCCAGCCGATCCAGAACAGGCTCGTCGCGACGATGAACAGCGCATCGCCACCGAGTGCTGCGACCCCCTCGATGGTGTAGAAGTTGGTCACCGACGGGGTGAACCCCGGGAAGTTGGGGATGCCCAGCACCAGTGATGCCAGCGGCAACAGCAGGGCGACGTACACCGCTGCCAGTGGCGATCCGCCACCCACCGGTGCCGTGCCTGTGGCGGTTGGTGTCTCTGCGCCCAACAGCTGCAGATAGGTTGCCGCCGGGTACGTCTCGACGCCCAGATCGGTGAGCACGATGCCACTCGTCCCCCGGACCATCGTCACGCCGAGGAAGCCGCTGTCGCGCTGCGGATGGGCGGCGAGCTCCACGGTCGTCGATCTCACCGTGGTCTCACCGACGGGCACGTACCCCACCTCGACGCGCTCGCCCACACGCGATGCTGCAAGCACCTCCGTCAGCGCCGCCGCATCCGTGATGCGTACCCCCCCGACATCGGTGATCACGAGTGGTGCAGCTGCGCCATCCACCGCCGCCGCGAGCGGCCCACCCGTGGTCAGCTCATCGACCAGCGCCCCCACCGGCAGGGACTCAGTACCGCCGGTGGCAGTCGTGACCGTCACCACGCGATTCCGCTCGACGAGCTGTTCGAATGCACCCACTGTACGGACCGGTGTGGCGCCGACCTGCTCGATCGTGATCGGCGCCTCCGTCGCCGCGGCCGACAGCGGTGCGTCAGCCGCCGCCCCAACGACCTGTAACCGCCGTTCGATGGCCGCGTCCGTCTCCTCACCGGTCTCGCCATCGACATAGGTGACCTGCACCGTGGCCGTGTCCGTCGCAGCGAGCTGCCGGTCGAGCTCCTCCGCCGCTGTCACTGCTGCCCCATCGACCCCTATGATCCGGTCACCCCCATCGATACCACCCATCTCGGCTGCCGTCCCCGGATACGCGCCCGCGACGGCCACCCCGGGGGCGACCCCGATCGCCCCGATGACCGGACCGAACAGCAGGGCGAACGTCACCGCACTCACCACGAGGTTGTTCGTCACACCGGCGGCGAACATGCGGGCTCGTCCCCCCCGGCTCGCATCCCGCTGCGTCTGCTCGTCAGGCTCGACGAACGCACCGAGGGGGATGAGCGTCAGCAGGAACACACCCATCGAGCGGATCTCGATGTCCTCGACACGGCACAACAGTCCATGTCCCCCCTCGTGGACCACCAACCCGATCAGGAGCCCCAGGATGATCTCTGGTGCCACGCTCAGGGGGAGGAACTCGTTCACCCCCGGGATCACCAGGAAGTTCGCCGGTTCGGTCACCGCCGACGGTGGCGGTGGGTTCCGGACGATCGCCACCGCCTGCGCGAGCAGGAAGGCGAACATCGCCACCATGATCACGAGGCTGATGCCGAGACCGACACTGCTCCACGCGCGCCAGAACCGGCGTGGTTGTGCCAGACGCTCGAGCAGCTGTCGACCACGGACCGTGTGGACCGTGGTGAATGGCCCCTGCAGGCGAATCTGTGATGGCAGCGCCCCCCGCTCACGCAGTGCATAGGCTGCCAGCGTGTACAGCCCGATCCCAACGAGCACGGCCGTCCACAGGTCGATCACTACCGGTACTCACCTGGCGAGTGGCAAATCCATTGGGTTTCGGTCACCGCTGCCGTCTCAGCCGTGCGGCCACGAACTCCGCATCCAACTCGCCCAGGAACTCCCCGAGGCGCGGTCCCTGTGGCTGCCCGAAGAACAGCTCATACCCCCCTGAGAACACCGCGGAGACCTCCACATCATTCCGCCGTGCCGCATCGTAGAGTGCGGTCTGAATCGCCTCCCCACCGGCGCCCTCATCGACCACCGCGGCGACCGCCTCGAGTGCGTCCGTGACGGCCGGATCGAGCTGCACCGCCGGCAGCTCTGGCTGCAGTCGGTAGTCGTAGGCGTTGCCCAACCGCCGTGCCCAGTTGCGGGCGTGCTCCACACGGCGCATGGCCCGCTCGATACGGGGGGCGTCGGTCGACTCATCGATGTAGCCCTGACTCCGCGCCATCTCCTGGCGCAGCTCGAGGTCATCTGTCATCCCGAGGACCGCAGCGAAGGTGTAGGGCAGCCGGATCACCCCGGGATCCACAGCTTCGACCACATGCGGATACGCTGACGCTGCGAACGCATCCACCGCAGCATCCCCGATGGGTTCGAAGTACGCTGATTCGAACCGATCGAATGCGTCGACGAGCTGATCGAGCCGTTCGAGCTGGAGGTCACGGGCCCGCTGGGGGCTCTGCGCGAAGAAGTAGCGGAACACCTCGGGCTCGATCATCCCCAGGAGCTCATCGACGGTGATCACGTTGCCTGCGGACGATGACATCGGCGCGCCGTCGAGCGTGAACCATTCGTAGACCATCGGGACCGGTACATCGATGTCATAGATCTCCTGGGCGATCGCAACACCCGATGGCCAGGACCCCTCTGCGTGATCCTTCCCGAACGGTTCGAAATCCACCCCGAGCAGGTCCCACTCCGCGGGCCACTCGAACCGCCAGGGCAGCTTCCCAGCGCGGAAGGGAACCGTCGCGGAATCGCCGCACCCTGCCATGGTCTCATTTCCGATCTGCAGGTCCGTACACCGATACGTCACCGTGCGTGCATCGAGGTCGACCGCTTCGATCGTCTCGGTGATCTTCCCGCAGGACTGACACACCGCATTGAACGGCACGTAGCTGTCGTCGACTCGGTCCTGGAATCGCCCCAGCACGTCCCGCGCCCGCTCGATGTCCTCCAGCACCTGCACGATGTATGGGTCGAACGCACCAGATTCGTACAGTGCCGTCGTCGACTCCATGCGGATGGGGATCTGCAGTTGTGCCACCTCTGCCTCGATGAGTGCGGTGAAGTGCTCAGCGTACGACTCGCGGGCGCCGAAGGGGTCGGGGATGTCGCTGTATGGTGCTCCAAGATTCCGCCCGAGTGCGCCTGCATCCACCTCTCCGAGACCGACCACGGCTCCATCGACATCAGCGAGCTGCCGCGGCAGTGCCCGCAGCGGGTCGCGATCATCACTGGTGAACACCTGTTCGGTCTCAAACCCACGATCACGGAGGACCTCGGCGACGAACCATCCCCGGATGATCTCGTTGAAATTGCCCACATGTGCGACACCCGACGGCGAGATGCCCCCCTTGATGACGATGGGCTCGGTGGGCTCGCGCGTGACGATCGCATCAGCCACCGTCTCCGCGAAGAATCGGTCGGCCCATCCCTCAGCGTGCGCCTGCTGCAGGAGGTATGGGTCGTACTCGTCGCCCATCGCCTATGCGTCTGTTCCGCCGGCGATGATCTCCGTGCCTGTATGCTCCCCATCGACGACTGCCGAGGCGACCGCATCGGGGTCAGTCCCGTCGATCACCACCGCTCGCATCCCCGTCCGCTCAAGCAGTTTCACGGCGACGAGATCCACCGGCGCAGACGACCCTGCCCCTCGGCTCATTGGGACGATCAATTCGATCAGCTCATCGACCCCGATGGTCTCGAACTTCTCAGCGCTCGGGTCGACATGTGGATCCACATCATACACCCCATCGACGCTCGTCGCGATGACGAGCAGCTCCGCCCCGTACCGCTCTGCGACTGCGGTCGCGACCGCATCCGTCGTCTGCCCTGCGACCGCACCGCCCATCACCACCACCTGCGCCTGTGTCGCTGCTGCCACCGCCGCTGTGTAGCCGGTGGGAATCTCCGCGGCGGCGCGATCTCCGAGTGCAGCCTGCAGCAGACGGGCATTGAGCCGTGTGACGGCGATCCCCAGCTGGTCGAGCGTCACCTCATCAGCACCGAGGGTCCGTGCGGTCTCGATGTACGATCGCGCGGCACCCCCGCCGCCGACCACGCAGATCAGCTCCACGCCAGCGTCGACCATGCGGGCAACGGCATCTGCGTATGCCGCAACACGCCCTGGATCGAGCTCTGGTGCGAGCACACTCCCCCCGATCGACAGGACGACCTTCATCAATGCACGGTTCCGATGTCCAGCGCTTAAGCATTCTCACCAGTGCTGTCGACATCATCAAGCGATGGGCCGTGCTATGATTCCGTATGCATCGAGTGCAGATCACCGGCGATGCGATTCCCGATACCGTCGCCACGCTCCGGGATGTGTACCCGGGCGTGCTGGGGCATGTCGCCATCGAACCCGACCACTCCGTGCTGGGGACTCCCGCTACGCCAGGTGCGGTGGTGGGTGCCGACGGGATGCGAGCGTCAGTCCCGACGTCAGGGCTGGCGGAGGTCTCTGCGCAATTTGCGAGTTGGTGTGACCTCCTTGTGGTGAGCGGAGGGGGCGACCTGCCGCTGCCGACGATCGCTGTCGGCGACACGGCACCGCCCGTAGAGGGTGTCGCAGTGGACAGTCCCACGGAGATCACGACCGCCACCGTCGATGAGCTGCTGACAGATGTGGACCCCTACATGACACTCGGTGGGCTCATTGACCGCGTAAAAGCGCATCCATCAGCACCCCGATCGGGGGCGATCGCGACGTTCACGGGCCGTGTCCGACGGCATGATGAGGAGGATGACCCTGCGACCGTGCGATTGGCATTCGAGCGGTATGATCCGGTGGCGACCGAGCGCTTGCGAGCTATCGAGACCGAATTGGAGGAACGAGCTGGTGTCCATGCCGTCGAGCTGTTCCATCGCACGGGAATCATCGAGGACGGTGAGGACATCGTCTTCGTGGTCGTCCTCGCCGGGCATCGGACCGAGGCGTTCCGGACGGTGGAAGATGGCATCAACCGCTTGAAGGCGGAGGTGCCGATCTTCAAACATGAAACGACCACGGCGTCCGACTTCTGGGTCCACGATCCACCGGGTGCAGCAGATGAGTAATTCCCACCATCATATGAAACAAGATAAAATATATCGGGGCTTTATGAACGGTTTAGGAGATTCTAGACGACTTTCATCTTCTCTCGAATCGTCTGAAATCATCCGAAGCAGGTCGAACACCCCCCAACCGTCTCTCGTTTATATACCCCCTGCAAGCCATGGTGGAGATACAGAAGATGAGTGCTACACAGACCTCAGCCGATCAGACCCCGCTGGAAGGTGAGACGAAGGAACAGCACCTCCTCGCGTACCTCCGTGATGAGGCGGCAGACGGAGAACTCTACTTCAAATCGAAGTTCATCGCTGACGATGTCGGGCTCTCGCCGAAGGAGATCGGTGCGCTGATGGTCAAGCTCCGGGAGAACGCGACGGATCTCATCATCGAGAAGTGGTCGTACACTAGTGCGACCACATGGCGTGTCCAGGCTGTCTGAACACATCCGCGGTGTTTTGTTAACCTGCCACAACGAGTTAGCATGACGCTCGGCATCCTGCTCACGAATGCGATGGGTGTGAGCTTACTCGCCGGGGCCGTACTGGGTGTCAGGCATGCGGTGGAAGCGGATCACCTCGCGGCGGTGGGAACGATGGTCAGCTCTGAGCGGCACGGCTCAGTGATGGGTTTGTGGTGGGCGATCGGTCACATGCTTCCGATCGCAACCGGCGGACTGGCTGCGGTGGCACTAGGATTGATCATGCCGTCTTGGGTGGCGGCAACCGCCGAGATGGGTGTGGGACTCATGCTCATCGGCTTGGGCGTCATCGGCATCCTCCCTTCGATCCGGGTGCTCAACATCGACACCCAGCGGTCACTGACTCACCGGGGGTCCTTTGCGGTCGGCATCGTGCATGGTCTCGCTGGATCTGGCGCGATGATCCTCATCCTCACCTCGACCGCTGGGGACATCCCGATGGCAGTGCTGTTTCTCAGTGGGGTTGGCGGTGGGAGCATCCTCACGATGGTTTTGCTTGCCGACCTGTGGAGCCGGTTGCAACACCGACAGGCTGCCTTGCAGTGGGTCGTTGGACTGCTCAGTATGATACTCGGAGCAGGCATCCTCGCCGGTGTTGTGTGAACGCCCGAGAACCGTTAAACATCGTCGGTGGTGACACGTAATCATGCCTCCAGGGGTGCTCCCCGATGATCTGCCCATCGATGAGCTACAGGCGGTGTTCCACCTCGAGGAGATCCGACGCGACGGGGCGGCCGTCGAGTTCGCTGGGGAGGCACTCCTCCCACCGAACCGAGTCATGGGTGCGTTACACGTCCCCTTCGACAGGGCCGGCTATCGCCTCAGTGTCGACCGGACAGGTCCCTATCAGATGGTGCTCCGCGCCGTCCCGATCGCTGAGGCGCGTTCGGGCATCCCATGGATGAACATCGCACTGTTCCTGCTCACGATCGTCAGCACACTCCTCGTCGGCGCATTCTATTGGTACTACATCCCGCTGGAGGCTGCGGCTGCCGACCCCCTCGTCGTGCTCCGGGCGTGGCCGTTCACCGCAGCGGTCCTCGGGGTGCTCGCGACCCATGAGATGGGGCATTACCTCGCCGGACGGTACCATGGTGTGGACGTCTCGCTGCCGTATCTGATCCCCTTCCTGTTCCCGTTCGGGACACTGGGGGCGGTGATCCGGATGCGAGGGCACATGCCAGACCGACGGGTGCTCTTCGACATCGGTGTCGCCGGCCCCCTCGCGGGGCTCGTAGCGACCGTCGTCGTGAGCCTGATCGGACTGTCACTGCCACCGGTGACGGTCCCCACATGGGCGATGGTGGCTGACGGACAGGCGATCATCTTCAACACACCACCCTTGCTGGACCTCGTCGCAGCCACGATCGGTGCGCAGACAGAGTACCCCGGGATGAGTCGGACGGTCTCCCCGGTCGTGATCGGGGCGTGGGTCGGGATGTTCTTCACGGTGTTGAACCTCCTGCCCGTGGGACAGCTGGATGGCGGTCACATCATCCGCGCCATGCTTGGACGCACCCAGGAGCGCATCGCGGCCGTCGTGCCGATGGTGCTTTTCGCCATCGCGGGCTACCTGCATCTCATCCGGGGATATGCCCTGAACGAGTCCGTCGCGCTGTGGATCTTCTGGGGCTTCTTCGCCATGGTGATCGCCTGGCGGGGTCCCGCTCACCCGGTCGATGAGACGCCGCTGGGCACCGGGCGTATCCTCGTGGGTGTGCTGACGTTCGCTCTGGGTGCGCTTTGCTTCCTGCTCGTTCCGATCGAGATCGCCTCTGTCTGAGGCTCACCCGTGCGAGTAGCCAACATCCTCGACGGGCGACCCATCGATGTCGACACCCTCCCCGGTCTGCACCCGACCGATCTCGGTCAACTCCGATCGTGTTGCCGCATCCAGCGCTGCGATGGCATCTGGTGCCGCTGTGAGGATCAGCTCGAAATCCTCGCCGTAGGTGAACAGCTCCCAGCGGTCAGCATCCACCGGGACCAGCGGGACAGATCGCCCGTCGATCGTGAAGCCGACCCCGCCCGCGCGTGCGAGCTGGTGCAGCGATCGGACCAGGCCATCCGAGGAGTCGATCATGGCCGTTGCGGTCCCTGCGAGCTCCATCCCGATCGCGGTCCGAGGTGGGAACCGCATCAACTCGTTGGCTGTCACAACCTCGCCGGCCTCGTACGCTGCCATGGCCGCACGGGTGCGCCCGACCGCCCCTGTGACATACACGGACTCCCCAGGTGCTGCTCCATCCCGACGCACGGGTTCGTCGGTGGTACCAACCGCCGTCGAGACGATCGCCGGTTCTGGACTGACATCGAGGTCACCGCCCACGTAGGTCGCGCCCACTGATTCACAGACCGTCGCTGCCCCATCGATGACCGCATCGATCACCTCGCCCTCCAGCGCGGTCTCTGCGATCACTGCCACCGCAGCCACCGGCCGAGCGCCCATCGCCGCGATGTCCGAAAGCGACGCCGCCACCGCCCGCCACCCCCGTGTGTACGCCGTCGTCCCCGCGGGGAAGTCGGTCGAAGCATGCAGCATGTCGGTGCTGATCACGAGCTGGGCGTCGAAGTCCGCGGTGGGTAGCACCGCCGCATCATCACCTGCTGCGGCCAGCCGCTCGGCGATCGCCACCAGTGCGGCATGCTCGTCCATGTCTCCCAACCATGCGGCTGCTGTAATATGTCTGCTGCGCAGTCGATGCGTTGATTCACCCGCCCTGCAGACACTGCATCGATGGATACCACGCGCCGGCGGAGTATCGTCGTGGGATTCGGCCTCGCGGTGGTGGTCCTCAGCGCGCTGGCGCTGTACATCGGCACATCGGAGATCGCAGCGACGCTCCAGCGGGCACTGCCCGGTGCGGTGGGGCTGGTCATCGTCGCGGCCATCGGATGGCTGGTCGCATGGGGGCTGGCACTGCACCAGGTGGCTGCGGCGCTGGGGATCACCCTGCGGCGCCGATGGGCGATACTGCTGATCGCCGGTGGGCTGTTCTGGAACAATATCACCCCCTTCGGCCCTGCCGGGGGCGAACCGGTCGCCGCGTATCTCGTGACACGGCAGACCGACACGACATATGAGCGGGCGCTCGCGACGGTCGCCAGTGTCGATACGATCAATCTCATCCCCTCGGTGAGCCTCGCTGCCGTCGGCGCCGTGGTGCTCGTGGGTTCTGCCTCCGGTCCCGTCGGCGATGACCTCCTCGGCATCCTCTCTGCCGTGGCGGTGCTCGCTGTCGCGCTCGGTCTCGGTGCCATCGTGGTCTACCGCTACCGACGCACGCTGCGCGGGGGGCTGACACATGCGAGCCACATCCCCATCCGTGCGCTCGCAGGGGTGCTCCCGCGGGTGCGCGTCCCCCCGATCGCGGAGGTGCGCCGACGGACCCGTGGGTTCACCACCGCGGTGGGCCGGGTGGCCACCGATCGACGCAGCCTCGTGGGGGCGCTGACCGCATCCACGATCGGCTGGGGCTGTCAGATGCTCGGACTGCTGTTCGCACTGCGTGCGGTTGGTATCGATGCCCCGATCGCGGCGGTGGTGGTCGCCGTCCCCCTCGGAGCGATCGCGGGCATCACCCCACTGCCCGGCGGTGTGGGCGGCATCGAGACGGTCCTGGTGGTGGTCCTCGTCGCATTGCCTGCGGTCATGATCGGTGAGGCGACCGCGGCTGCTGCGGTGGTGATCTTCCGTGGTGCGATCTATCTGCTCCCGGTGGTCGTCGGTGGGTTGGTGACGGTACTGCTCGGCGTCCGCAGCACCGATCCTGCGGGCTGATACGATGTTTTTAACCGATTCCCTCGGATACAAGGGGTATGGTTACCATCTACGACGTCCCCGCGGAGGCGCTCATCGACGCCGTGGCGGACTCCCTCGCGGATGATCTCGAGGCCCCAGAGTGGGCAGAGATCGTCAAGACTGGCCCTGGACGACAACTCCCCCCCGACCAGGAGGACTTCTGGTCGGTGCGTGCCGCCGCACTCCTGCGGAAGATCGCGATGGACGGACCGGTCGGTGTCGACCGACTGTCATCCGCATTCGGGACGAAGGTGCGTGGTTCCACCCGCTATGGCTTCGGTGGCCGCAAGCACACCGGCGGGAGCCGCAAGATCATCCGATTGCTGCTGCAGGAGCTCGAGGAGCTCGACTACGTCGAGACCGCAAGTGGCGAGGGCAGACGCATCACGCCTGCTGGACAGTCGTTCCTCGACGGGGCGGCCGCAGATGTGCTATCTGAGCTGGACAGACCCGACCTCGAGCGGTACGCCTGAGGACGGCTCCGTAACGGTTTTGCACGACAGCCCGTCATCCATGGCATGAGCGGATCGCCCGATGATGACCGGCTTCGGGAGCTGCGAGAGCAACGACTTCGGGAGCTACAAGACCAGCAGGGTGGGGCAGACACTGCCGAACAACAGGCCGCACGCGAGGCTGCGCAGGAGCAAGCTTCCGCCCAGCAGGAGGCGATGCTCAAGCAGTATCTCACCGACGGCGCGCGACAGCGACTCAATGCGGTGGAGATGTCCAAGCCGGAGTTCGCAGAGTCAGTCAAGCAGCAGCTCGTTGCGCTCGCGCAGAGTGGGCGCATCCGCGATCGAATCGACGAGGAGCAGATGAAGGAGCTGCTGCGCGAGCTCACGCCGAAGTCACGGTCGTTCGACATCCGCCGCCGGTGAGCGGCGACAGTCGCCAGGTTCATGCGGGGGTCACGCCAAGCCGGCGCTATGGTTGAGGGCCTCAAGGGGTTCCGGACGGTGTACCCTGATGAGATGGCCCGACGTCGGTGGATCATCGACACCCTGGAGACAACGGCCCGATCGTACGGTTTCGTCGAGGTCGGGACCCCAGCGCTGGAGCGGACACAGTTGTACGTCGACAAGTCGGGCCCTGGCATCGTCGATGAGCTGTACAGCTTCACCGACAAGGGCGGAAGGGACGTCACGCTCACTCCGGAGCTGACGCCGACGGTGGCACGGATGGTCGTCGATCGACAGCAGGCCATGTCGAAGCCCATCAAGTGGGTCTCCACACGGCCCTTCTGGCGCTATGAGCAGGTCCAGCGGGGTCGCTTCCGGGAGTTCTATCAGACGAACATCGACATCTTCGGGAGTGCCGAGCCGACAGCAGATGCGGAGGTCCTCGCCGTCGCAGCGGACGGCCTAGCGGCACTCGGGCTCGACGCCGGACAGGTGGAGTTCCGGATCTCTCATCGCGCGATCCTGACAGGGCTGCTCGAGGCACGCTGCCCGGGTGCAGACCACCAGGCGGCGATCCGGGCGATCGACAAGCGTGATAAGCTCGAACAGCAGGAGTATGTGGACGCATTGACCGCCGCGGGGGTGGCCCCAGATGAGGCAGAGGTGCTCGACACGTTGCTCACAGCGGGGGATCTGGATGCGGTGGCCGAAGCTGGTGGGTCCACCGTCGCTGCGGCCGTCGAAAACCTCCAGGCGGTGCTCGCGGCCGCAGCCGAGCTGGGTGTCGATGACGTGTGTCGTGTGGACCTGCAGACCGCACGGGGGCTGGACTACTACACGGGGATCGTCTTCGAGTGCTTCGACACGATGGGTGCGGTGGACCGGTCGATATTCGGTGGCGGCCGATACGATGATCTCATCGAGGCGATGGGGGGGCAACCCACCCCAGCGGTGGGTGTCGCCCCAGGATTGGCCCCGTTGAGTCTCGCATGTGCGACGGCTGAGGTGGGGCCCACCGGCGTCCCAGGACCCGCGTACTATGTGCTGACGGTGGGGGACGTCAGGGCGACGGCAGCACCCATCGCACAGGCACTGCGGGCACGCGGGCACTCCGTCGAGATGGATGTCGCCGGTCGGAGCTTCGGCGCGCAGCTGGAATACGCAGATGCGGTGGGTGCAGACACCGTGATCATCGTGGGAGAGCGCGATCTGGAGGCGGGTGAGGTGACGATCAAGGACATGCGGACCGGTGTGCAGACGAGCGCCCCCGTCGACGCGGTGCCTGGGCCGCATGAGCGCCCGACGGTGGCCGACTACAGCGGGTGACGGATGTGCCGCTACGCGTCTTCCGCATCGCGTACGATGGGACCGGTTTCTACGGCTACCAGCGCCAGCCAGACGTCCGGACCGTCGAGGGTGAGCTCTTCGACGCACTCCGTCGCCTCGGGGCGGTCGATACCTCCGAACGGCCACCGGGGTACACCGCAGCCGGGCGCACCGATCGTGGGGTCTCTGCTGTCGCGCAGACGGTCACCTGCGAGGTCCCCCCGTGGTGTACGTCGGCGGTCCTGACGGGTGCACTGCCCGCGGGCATCTGGGCGTGGGCACATGTCGACACCACGGGGCCGCTGCATGCGACACATGATGCGACCGCCCGCACGTACCGCTACCATCTGGTCAGCGGTGCGTGCGATGGCGAGCGGGCTGCGACTGCCGCAGCCGAACTCAGCGGCACGCACGATTACCACAACCTGACGCTGGATGCGGAGAACACGATGCGCACCGTGATGATCGAGGTCCTGCCGTGGGATCACGGCCTCCGCATCGAGGTGACCGCCGGGGGCTTCCCCCGCCAGCTGGTCCGACGGCTCGTCGAGCTCATCAGGCAGATCGCTGCAGGGGAGCGGCAGATGGATGCGATCGCACAGCAGCTGGGGGCGCATGCTGTCGACGGACCGGCGGGTATCCCCCCCGCCGCCCCCGACGGTCTGCTGTTGTGGGATGTCCGATACCCTGCACTCACCTTCGAGCCGGACCCTCCTGCGCTCGCGACGATGCAGAGTGACATTGCAGCGGCGCTCGAGCGCTACCACCGCCGGAGTGCGGTGCTCGATGACATCACCGAAGGGACTGGTCATCGGTCCAGCTGATGATGCGTGGGCTCATATCCGCAGGCACGCCATGGTCCACATGGACGCGGTTCCAGAGCGTGATGCGATCGACCCGCAGTACCGGTGGGATCTGACGAGCATCTATGCGGACGGTGATCGGTGGGAGGCGGCTGTCGACACGGTGAAGCCGCTCATCGAGGCGGTGGCCGCTGGTGAGGGGGAAGTCGATACATCGGGTGTGCGGCTGCTGGAGATCCTCGAGACCCGTGAGCGGATGGGGCGACGTCTCGAGCAGCTCGGGAGCTACGCGCTGCTGCGCGCCGCAGAGGACACACGGGACCAGTCTGCACAGGCGATGAAGGCACGCATCGCACAGATCCGGACGGAGGCGGCCTCCGCCGCGAGCTATCTCCGTCCGGAGCTGATCGCCCTCCCGGATGCGACACTTGCGGCGTTCATCGATGAGGAGCCCGCCCTCAGGCAGTACGACCACTACCTCCATGCGGTCCGCCGCCTCGCCGAGCACACCCGCAGCCGTGAGGTGGAGTCGGTCCTCGCGGGTCTGGGTGACGTGATGGGCGGCACCGCGGAGGTGTTCAGCCTCCTGACGAACGCGGACATGCGGTTCCCCAGCGTGAAGGATCCGGACGGTGATCCTGTCGAGATCACCCAGGGCAACTTCGGTCGCCTGCAGCGTGATCCCGATCGCCCCTTCCGAGCCCGGGTCTATGAGGCGTTCTACGGTGAGTGGGACGGGGTGCGCAACGCACTCGGGGCGGCGCTGCGCACCAGCGTCACCGAGGACGTGCGCATGGCGGAGACCCGCGGGTACGACGGTGCGCTTGCTGCAGCGTTGGATCCAGAGGCGATCCCGACGGCGGTGTACTCGACCCTGATCGAGACCGTCGAGGACCGGGTGGACGCCCTCCATGCCCACCTGGAATTGAAGGCTGCCGCACTGGACCTGGAGCCGCTGCGTCCGTGGGACCTGTACGTCTCGATCGGGCCTGGTGACCCCCCGACGATCGACTATGAGACCGCCGCGCAGCACATCATCGAAGCGGTCGCCCCGCTCGGGGCATCCTATCAAGATGCACTTGCGGCAGGACTGGAGGATCGGTGGGTCGACGTGTATGAGACGCGCGGGAAACGCTCTGGGGCCTTCTCGGCGGGCACATACGACACCGAGCCGTTCATCCTGATGAACTGGCAGGAGGACCTCTCGTCGATGTTCACCCTCGCACATGAGCTGGGACACTCGATGCATTCCCAGCTCGCGAACGAGACACAGCCGTGGCACGATGCGTCCTACAGCATCTTCACCGCGGAGGTCGCCTCGACGGTGAATGAGACGCTGCTCATGCGGCATCTCCTGGCGACCCATGATGACCCACGGTTCCGTCTGCATCTGTTGAACGAGTTCCTCGAGCGGGTGCGGTCGACGCTCTTCCGACAGACACTCTTCGCCACCTTCGAACAGCAGATCCACGATGTCGTCGAAACCGGTGAGGGGTTGACCCCTGACCGGTGTGACGAACTCTACGGCGACCTGAAGGAGCGGTACTACGCACCCGTCGACCTGGACGCACAGATCCGCACCGAGTGGATGCGCATCCCGCACTTCTACTACAACTTCTACGTGTACCAGTATGCGACGGGCATCTCCGCGGCGATGGCCATCGTCGACCGTATCGAGCTCGAGGGTGAACCAGCAGCAGCCGCGTACCGTGATGCCCTCGCCCTTGGTGGCGCAGCCTTCCCGGTCGATGTCCTTGCGACCGCCGGCGTCGATGTGACGAGACCGGCGTTCATCGAGACTGCCATCGAGGTCTATGCCGATGCGGTGGACACCGCATACGACGCGCTCGGAGCGCTCTGACGGGCCGGGAGGGAGTTGAACCCCCGACCGTCTGGTATCTTCCGAGATGGCACGGATGCCCCCTCGTTAAAAGCCAGACGCTCTGCCTGACTGAGCTACCGGCCCTCACCTGCAGAGACCGGGGATGACGACATAAGGGTTCGGTGTCCGGTCATCGCTGCTGTGCGTCGATCGCCGCTGCGATCCACTCACTGAGCGTCATGCCGCTGTTGGCTGCGACCACCCGCAGCTGCCGGTATGTCTCGACGGGAAGCTCCAGTTCGAGATGGCCAAGCGGGATCGCCCGCGCCTCCAGAACCGTGCGCACGGAGGACTCGGCCGCCGCACCTGCGATCGATCGCACCTCCCGCACCGTCAGCCCATGGTCGATCGTCGCCCACGCGAGGTCATAGCGGTCCACCCCGGTCACACGGGCGATGTGCTTGGCTGCAGATGGAGCGATCGCGCCGAGTGCGACCTGTCTGCGGATCTCGATCGGGAGGTCGTGCACCCGGGCCCACTTCCGCACGAAGCTCACTCCCACCCCATCACCGATCGCTGCGATCGCATCCTTGTAGGACCCATAACCACGCACACAGGCCGCACACGCTGCGGCCCCCCGCAGCATGCGGAGGCGATCCTCCGCCCCACCTGCTGCTGCGAACCGGCGGACCTCCTCGATGGCGGCAGCGAGCTGTCCGGGATCGTCCGGATCGAAGTGGACCGCCCGATCGGCGTGCGCACCCACAACTGTCGGATCTGCGCGGATGACCGGCGCCCCGATCGGCTCGCGACGCCGCCCCGCGAGCGCATCCGCACCCTCCGTTCTGTCGCCATCGTCCATCACCGGGTGCAGACTCCTGTTGCGTGTATATCCATCGTCGTCGGGTGAGCTAAGTGTCTCAGCACCCGATATTGATGCATGTCTGAAGAGTCCGTCCGCCTCGACATCGCCGGGATGACGTGTGCGAACTGTGCGGCAACCGTCGAGACGGCGATCGCGGAGGTGGATGCGGTGGAGACGGTGTCGGTCAACAGCGCAACCGACACCGCGCAGGTGCGCATCACGCCACAGGCGGATGCACTGACGGGGATCGTCGATGCGGTCGATGCGGCTGGCTACTCCGTGATCGAAGCCTCAACGACGATACCGGTCGCCGGGATGACGTGTGCGAGCTGTGCACAGACGATCGAGGGGGCACTCGCCGGTGAGGTGGGTGTCACTGACGTGGACGTCAACGTCGCCACTGACGCGGTGAGCATCCGCTACCTACCGGCCGTGGTTGATGTGGAGACACTGCGGTCGGTGATCGAGGCGAGCGGATACACACCGCTGGAGGGGGATGACCTCGACGCGGACCCGGTCGCGGACGCGCGGGACGCGGCGCTGCAGACCGAGCGCTACCGGCTGCTGTTCGGCGCGGTGATGACGACACCCTTGGTGCTGCTGATGGCTGATGAGTTGCTCTTCGGTGCCTCGATCGCCAACAGCTACGGGGTCATCCTCACAGGCCTGGTCGCGTTCCTGTTCGCGACGGCCGTCCAGGCGGTCCTCGGATATCCCTTCTACCGGAACGCGTTCACCGCGCTGTGGCGCAATCGCACCGCCAACATGGATGTCCTCATCGCACTGGGGTCGACGACGGCGTACGTCTACTCGGTCCTCACACTGGTGGGTGTCCTCGCGGGTGGCCAGTACTTCGACTCAGCAGCACTCATCCTGCTGTTCATCACGCTCGGGAACTACCTCGAGGCCAGATCGAAGTCTGAGGCCGGTGCGGCAATCTCGGAGCTGCTGCAGCTGCAGCCCGCAGAGGCCACTCGCGTGACCGACGACGGCACCGAGGAGACGGTCTCAGTGGATGTGCTGTCCGTCGGCGATCGGATCCGGATCCGCCCCGGTGAGCAGGTGCCGATCGATGGCCGCGTCATCGAGGGTGAGAGCGCCATCGATGAGGCGATGATCACCGGTGAATCCGTCCCGGTCACCAAGGGCCCCGGGGACGCGCTCGTTGGTGGCACCGTCAACACCAGCGGAAGTCTGGTCGTGGCCGTCACCGAGACGGGCGAGGATACCACACTCGCACAGATCGTCGAGACGGTGCGTGATGCCCAGTCACGTCAACCGGCCATCCAGCGCGTCGCGGACACGATCAGCGCGTACTTCGTCCCCATTGTGATCGTCAACGCCCTGGCGTGGGCGGCGCTGTGGTGGGCGGCTCCTGCACTCGTCGGTGGCCTCTCGACCTGGCTGCCGTTGTGGCCACCTGTCGGTGGTGGTCCCACCGCAATCGGTGGGTCCATCGCCGGTATGGAGTTCGCCGTGATCGTCTTCGCATCGGCGGTGCTCATCGCGTGCCCCTGCGCGCTGGGATTGGCAACCCCCGCGGCGACGATGGTCGGTACCGCACTGGGGGCTCGCCATGGGGTGTTCTTCACCGGTGGCGACGTCCTCGAACAGACGGCGACGATCGACACCGTGGTGTTCGACAAGACGGGGACACTGACGACCGGCGACATCGAGGTGACCGAGGTCATCACAGTCGATGCAGTTGCCCAGGCCGACGGCGGGGTCCTCGCGAGTGCACCTGCGGACCTCGAGGCACACCTGCTTGCACACGCCGGCGCAGCAGAGCGCCGCAGCGAGCATCCGTTGGGGCGTGCGATCGTCGACCGTGCTGGTGCTGCGGCCACAGCAGACCGGTCTGTCACCGATTTCGAGGCGCATGCGGGCCGTGGCGTCTCCGCGATGGTGGATGACACCCCCGTCCTCGTCGGCAACCGACGACTGTTGACCGACCATGGGGTCGATATCGCGCCACTCGAGCCGAGGATCGAAGCGCTCGAATCTGCCGGGAACACCGTGATGATCGTCGCGATCGATGGTGCGCTCGCAGGCATCATCGCCGCCGCAGATACGGTAAAGCCCACCGCCACATCTGCGGTGGCGGCGCTCGACGACCGTGGCATCTCCGTGCACATGATCACCGGGGACAATGCACGGACTGCAGCGGGTGTCGCCGACCAGGTCGGCATCGACTCAGCAGCGGTCGATGCAGGGGTCTTGCCCGATGAGAAGGCCGCGCGTGTGCAGGAGATGGTCGACGCAGGCGAGCGGGTCATGATGGTCGGCGACGGTGTCAACGATGCCCCCGCACTCGCGGCGGCGACCGTGGGGACGGCGCTGGGGTCGGGGACGGACGTGGCGATCGAGGCCGCGGACATCACGCTCATGCGCGATGACCCGGATGACGTGGTGCGGGCGATCCATGTGGGTGAGGCGACCATGCGGAAGATCCGCCAGAACCTCTTCTGGGCGCTCGGCTACAACACGGCGATGATCCCGCTGGCATCACTCGGCCTCTTGCAGCCGGTGCTCGCCGCGGTGGCGATGGCATTCTCCAGTGTGTCGGTCCTCGCGAACAGTCTCGCCTTCCGTGGCTACGACCCCGATAGGCGCTACCACCTCCTCGGCTGGCTGCGCTGATCAGAGCCGACCGTCGAGGACCTTCGCTGCGGTCAGCACCGGGTCCCACACCGGGCTGAACGGCGGTGCATAGCCCATATCGACGTTCATCAGATCAACGACGGTGTACCCCGCATGCAGTGCCGTGGCGAGCGTGTTGATACGGAGGGCTGCGCCGTCGGTGCCGGCGGTCACTCCCCCGAGGACGCGGTGTGTCTGCCGGTCGGCCACGAGCCGCACCCACAGTGGCTCCGCACCGGGGTAGTAGTGCGAGCGCGAGGCTGCCTCGATCTCCACCGCCAGCGGATCATAGCCAGCCATCTCCGCCACATCCTCGCTGATGATCCCCGTCCGCCCGGCCTCGATGGCGCCTGCCTTCACCATCGCCGTGTGGGCGACCTGTCCTACCGTCGTCTGCTCACCGCCGATGGTGGCGCCGATCGCCCGCCCCGCCCGATTCGCGGGCAGCCCGAGTGGGTCCCAGGTCGCCTCACCCGTGACCACATGGATGCTCTCTGCGACATCACCTGCCGCATAGACCCCCGAGACGGAGGTCTCCCCGAAGGCGTCCGTCGCGATGGCCCCAGAGTCGCCCAGTGCGATCGGCGTGTCGGCGATGAGGCCGGTGGCGGGGGTGATACCCGTGCCCACGACCGCACCCTGTGCGGCCCAACTGCGGCCATCCGCTGCGAGCACAGACGAGAGCTGCCCGGCGACCGCCTCGACTGACTGCACCTCGGTCTCCAGCTCCACGGTGACCCCGAGCGTCTCGAGGGCCTCGACCGCGCGGTCCCCCGCGGCCTGCCCGAACATCTCCAGCAGGCGTGGACCTCGGTGCAGCAGCACCACATCCACATCCCATGCAGAGAGCGCCTCAGCCATCTCGACGCCGACGTATCCGCCACCGATGATGGCCATCTGCTCGGGCGCGTCCATCGCGCCCATCGCGTCGACACGGTCCCATCTGAGCCGGTCGTCTGCGCCCACATCGTCCCGGTTGTACGCAGTCGGTTCGGTGAGGAATGCGCGGATCGCTGCTGCGTCGTCGAGCCCATGCAAGGTGAACACGCCGTCAAGCTGCTCATCAGCCAGCGGGGTGGTGCGCGCATGTGCCCCCGTCGCGATGAGCAGCGCACCGTATCCCAGCTCCATCGGTCCGTCTGGCGTCTCGACGGTGACCTGCTGCTCGGTGGTGTCGACGGCGCTGACGCGGTGACCGGTCCGCAGGTCGATCCCGCGGTCTCGCACCTCTGCTGGGGTCAATGCGGTCATCGCAGTGAGCTCTTCGATCTCCCCCTTCACGTAGTATGGCGTCCCGCAGTGGGCGAAGGAGACCCACGAACCCGCATCGAACACGACCACCTCCCGGTCAGGGTCGGTGCGTCTGCACTTACTCGCCGCCGACAGCCCAGCCGCATCTGCCCCTACGATCACGAATCGTTCGCTCATCGTGGGATCACCAGGATCCCCATGTATCATGCATCAGTTCACGCCCGCAGTTGCTGCCCGAACTGATCGATCGGCACCACGGAGTAGTCCACACTCAGCGTGTCCTGTGTGGCACGGATCTTCCCCACGAACGTGGAGATCTCCGTCAGCTCACCTTCGAGGACGAACAGCTCCATGCACCGATGCTCGCCCACGTGGCTGTGGAAGTTCGTCGCGACGAGTCCCTCATGTTGGTGTCGCAGGTGCATCATGCGCTCTTCGACACTCGTCGTCTCGAAATCGAAAACAACGGTGACGATCGCCATCAGCTGACGGTCTTCCAGTCGCACATCCTCGAACTCCCCGAGCAGCTTGCGGGCCGATTCACGTACCACCTCACTGCGGCCCGTGTAGCCATGATCATCCGCGAACTGATCGATTCGTTCGAGCAACCCATCCGGCATCGAGACACTCACGACGGCCATATATTAACTCAGGTCCCTAGAGTTATCAAGCTTTAGTAAGCACACGCGCGGACCCCCGCCATATTTGTCCTGAGCCGACGTCCTCCCGTCGTGTCCATCTCCCGATACGCGAGCGGTGGTGAGCAGGTCATGCGGTGGTTGGAGCTGCTCGCAGCGCTCATGCTGGTCATCCTCTTCGCGATCGGTGTCTACGACCTCGGTTTGCAGATGTACAGATTGCTGGCGACGGGTTCGTACACCGACCCCAATGCGGTCATCTCCGTGATCGACACGGTGCTGCTGCTGTTGATCATCGTCGAGGTGTTCCAGACCGTCGTCGCATCGAGTCGGGGCGAGCCTGTCGTACAGATCGTCATCAACGCGGCGCTCATCGCGATCGCCCGGAAGGTCATCAGCTATCGCCCGTCGGAGTTCCCGACCCTCGAGGATGCATTCATCGCCTCCAGCGCCTATGCCGTGCTGTTGGTCGTGCTGTTGGCAGCGTTCTGGATCGTGCGACAGGACGGTCCCAACCCCCTGACCAGGTGAGCTCACTCGCGTCGACGGGGGCCGTGACCGGGGTAGTCCCGCTCGAAGCGGTCGTCGATCTCCCCCAGCTCGAAAGCGATCATCGTCGGCCGCCCGTGCGGGCAGGCGGTGGGGTCCTCACACGCGTCCAGCTGGCCCAGCAACCGGCCGATCGACCCCTCGGTCAGTGATCGGTTGCCCGTGATCGCGGGGTAGCACGCCATGTCCGCGAGCAGCTCATCGGTCAGCTCCTCAAGCACGCGCATCCCACCATCGACCCCCTCCTCAACGAACGCGAGCAGCACCGTCCGAAGCGCGTCCATGCCCGTGCTCGTGTCAACGATCGACGGCACCGCAGTCACACGGATGGTCTCGGGATCGACCGCCTCCGCCCTGAAGCCCAGTGTGCCCAGCGCATCGACGAACCCCTCGAACAACGCACCCTCACGGGGGGTGACCGCGATGTCGATCGGCACCGCCAGCTCCTGTGTCGTGACCGAACCGCTGAATGACCGCTGGAGCCGCTCGTAGTGCACCCGCTCATCGGCTGCATGCTGGTCGATGAGCACCAGCCCATCGGGAGCTGCACAGACGATGTATGTGTCATCGAGCTGGCCGAGCACCTCCAACTCCGGCAGGGTGGTGTATGACGAGGCGACCGTCGCCGGCGCTCCGGCGAGGTCCTGTTGCGCTCGGGGTCCACTTGACGTCGTCCGGGAAGCCTGTCGGTGCGTTCGCTGTTCTCGTTGCGGTCGCACACGATCGGGTCTTGGCTCGACCGGGGTTGGTGCACTCACACCTCGGGGGGCGCCAGACCGGGGGCCACCCGCATCACGCAGTGTTGCCTCGACCGCCGCGGTCACCGCCTGCTGCACCGCCGTCTCATCATCGAAGCGGACCTCCATCTTGCGGGGGTGGACGTTCACATCGACGAGGGTCGGGTCGATTGTCAGCTCGAGGACGGTGAACGGGTAGCGGTCGGATGCCAGGCGCCGACCGTATCCATCCAACACCGCCGAACGCAGCCCCGCGTCATCGATACTACGTCCGTTGACGAAGATCGCCATGTATGAGCGGTTCGCTCGGGTGACCTCCGGGTCGCTGATGCGTCCCCCGATGTGCAACGACGCGGCCTCGGCGGCCTCATCGACCGGGAGCATCCCCTGGGCCACGGTCGATCCGTACACCGCGAGGATGCTCTGATCAAGCGATCCCCGCCCCTCGGTCGCGAACAGTTCGCGGTCATCATGCACCAGGCGGACGGCCACCGAGGGGTTGGTGAGCGCATACCTGCTCACGATCCGGTTGATGTGGTCGAACTCCGTTGATGGCTGCTTCAGGAACTTCCGTCTCGCAGGTGTGGCATCGAACAACCCGACCACCTCGACGGTCGTCCCCACCGGTGCACCGACCCGCGTGGGCCCCTCCACTGCATCCGCATCCACTGTGATCTGCATGGCATGGTCCGCGTCCGCTGGTCGTGCGGTCACCGTCATCTGTGCGACCGCCCCGATCGTGTGCAGCGCCTCCCCCCGGAACCCGAAGCTGTCGATCGCTCGGCTCAGCTCCTCGCTCTCGGTGAGCTTGCTGGTGGTGTGTGCCTGCACGGCGGTGACCAGCTGGTCTGCGGGGATGCCCACGCCATCATCGGTCACACGGATACGGTCGATTCCCCCCGCCTCGACGGCGACGGTGATCGTCGAAGCCGCCGCATCCAGACTGTTCTCGACAAGTTCCTTGACGACCGATGCGGGTCGCTCGACCACCTCTCCCGCGGCGATCTTCCTGACCGTCTCCGGTGGCAGCTGCCGGATCTGTGTGGGCGTGTTCGAGCTCACTCATCTGCCCGAAGGCGGTCGACCGGCTTTATGCATCGGGTTCGATGAACCGCTGTTGGAGCTGCTCGACCGCCAGCAGCAGCTCACCCGGCGTCATCGACTCAAGCTCCAGCGCTGCGAGTGCCGCATAGAGCTCATCATCCCGTGGGTCAGTTGCGTCTGTGCCATCCATACCCCCTCCCACAACGTCGAAGACGACCTGTGTGCTCTGATCATGTCCACCACCGATCTGGATCGCCCTCTCATCGCGGAGCTGCCTGAGGACCGTCGCCGCCCGTTCGACAACCGGCGCTGGCACCCCCGCGAGTTCGGCGACATGGACCCCATAGGACCGATCGGCCGCCCCCGGTGCGACCGTCCTGAGGAACGTGACCGTATCGGCCTCATCCTCCACCTCCACGTGGACGTTCGCGACCCCATCCATCCGATCGGCGACCTCGGTCAACTCGTGGTAATGTGTCGCGAACAGCACCGCTGGTGTCGGTGCATCCTCACTCTCACCACTGAGGTGCTCCATCGTCGCCCACGCGATCGCGACACCGTCGTACGTCGCGGTGCCGCGGCCGACCTCATCCAACACCACCAATGAGCGGTCGGTCGCCTGATGGAGGATGTTCGCCAGCTCTGCCATCTCGATCATGAACGTCGAGCGCCCCTCCGCGAGCTCATCGAGCGCGCCGACCCGTGTGAAGATGCCATCGACGACCCCCACGCTCGCCGCATCTGCGGGGACATACCAGCCCATCTGTGCGAGTAACACAATCAGCGCCGTCTGCCGCATGTACGTCGACTTCCCGCCCATGTTCGGGCCCGTCACCAGGATGAAGCGTCGTGATCGGTCGAACTGGGTGTCATTCGGGACAAACTGCGTGGTCTGCTCGACGACCGGGTGTCGTCCCCCTTCGATCTCGAGTCCCCAGTCGGACCGCACCGTCGGTCGCACCCAGTCATGCTTTGCTGCATGCCGCGCGGCCGTCGCGACCACGTCCACCCGCGCGAGCGCCGCTGCGGCCTCCTGTATCGCCGGCACCGATGGCTGCAGGGTCTCCACCAGCTCGACGTACAGCACCTCCTCCCGCTGGAGACGGTCGTCCTCCAACTGCAGGAGCGTCCGCTCCCGTTCTGCGATTTCGGTGGTGCGGTAGCGTTTCGCAGACTTGAGTGTCTTCACCTCCTCATATCGTTCAGGGACCTTCTCCGCCTCCGACCGACCCACCTGGATGTACAGACCGTCCGTCTGGTTCCGCCCGGTCGAGAGGTGCCGCAGTCCCGTCTCCGACTGCTCGCGCTCTGCGAGCTGTGCGACCCACGACTCGACCGCCTCCAGCTCCTCCAGGATGGCATCCAACTCTGCATCGTAGCCGAGAGCGAAGATGCCGCCTTCCTGCGTCGACCGCGGTGGGTCATCGGCGAGTGCGGCCTCGAGTCGGGTGCTGACGGATGCGAGTCGGTCCATGGGCACCGCGGTCATGATGTCTGCGACCACCCCATCTGCCAGCGCCTCTGTCGTCAGCAACTCGCCGATCGTCGGGAGCCGCATGAGCGTGTGCCGGAGCCGACCCATGTCCGCTGGGGTGATCCGGCCACTGGCGAGACGTGCCGCGAGATTGCCAAGGTCATACGTCTGTGTGAGCACCTCACGGAGGCGGCTCCGCACCAAGGGAACCTCGAGCAGGTCGGTGACCTCCGACTGCCGGGTCTCGATCACCGATATCGCACCGCTCGGTTGGCCGACCCACCGACGCAACAGCCGGCTGCCACCGCCGGTCACACACCCATCGATCGTCCCGATTAGGCTCCCCGCTGTCTCGCCGTACATGGTCTCGAACAGTTCGAGGTTCCGCGCCGTGGTCGCATCCACTTGCATCCGATCTGTATCTCCCAGCACCCGCAGGCGGGTCACCGCCCCGAGGAGCTGTGGGTCCATCGCCTCGAGGTACCAGATCGCCGCCCCTGCAGCAGCGATCGCAGCCGGATCATCGATCGACCTGGTCTCCACAATCGTCTCGCCGAAGCGCTCAGCGAGCCGCTGGCGGTTGCGGTGGGTCTCGAAGGCGACCGGGGGTTGATCATCCAGGTAGACGGCATCAGCAGGACACACAGACATCCCGTCCGCTGACGACACCTTCGGCCCCACGAGCAGTTCCCCGACCTGTTCCTGCCGCAGCTGGCCACCTGCGGCTGCGGCGTCCGCCACAACCGTCACACCCACGGACCCCTCCACGATGTCGACGACGGCCACCCCGTATCTCTCATCGCGCTGTGTCAGCACTCCAATAGGCTGCGTGCGGCGCTCGCTCACATCCAGGAGCGTCCCTGGTGTCGCCGTCCGAGTGATCTGCCGATAGTGCCCCCCGGTGTCATCGGTGAACTGCTCAGCGACCGCCACCCGTTGTCCATGCGCGATCAGCTGGCTCAGGTACTCGTCGATCTGTGCCACCGGTACCCCTGCCATGGGGTACTCACTGCCGCCACCCGACCGCATCGAGACCTTCAGCCCCAACAATTCACCCACCGCCTCAGCGTCCGCCTCGAAGAACTCGAAGAAGTCCCCACACTGCATTGTCAGCAGGTCGGCATCGCTCTCCCGTTTGAGGCTGCGGAACTCCTCGATGATGCCTTTGCTGCTCATCGGTTGTCGGCTATGGCCCCCCGACCGCACAGGATGCCTCGTAGCTGATTGGATCGAGGGTCTCGACGGGGTCATCACCACAGATCGGGCAGTCTGGATCCGCACGGTAGTCCACATTCTCGAACTCCATCGCAGCTGCGTCGTACAGCAGCAGCCGCCCCTCCAGGGGCGTGCCGACCCCCGTGAGCAGTTTCACGCACTCGGTCGCCTGGATGCACCCAACCGTGCCGGGAAGCACCCCGAGGACCCCAGTCTCCGCACAGTCGAGCACACTCCCCGGTTCTGGGGCCTCCCGGAACAGACAGCGATAGCACGGGCCACCAGGGATGAGGGTCGTCAGCTGTCCCTCGAACTTGTAGATCGCACCATGGACCAGCGGCCGGTCGGTGAGTCGGCAGTAATCGTTCAAGAGGTATCGCGTTGGGAAGTTGTCCGAGGCATCGACGACCACATCTGCATCATCGATGACCGCCTCGATGTTCGTACGGTCAAGCCGAAGCTCATGCGGGGTGACCTCCACATCCGGATTCAGCGCCTCGACGAACTGTGTCGCTGAGGACACCTTTGCGACCCCGACGTCCGCATCCCGATGGATGACCTGCCGCTGGAGGTTGCTCCGCTCGACGATGTCATCATCGACGATGTCCAACTGTCCCACGCCAGCCGCAGCGAGGTATTCGATCACCGGTGCACCCAGGCCGCCCGCACCCACGACCGTCACCGACGCTTCCAGGAGCGCAGCCTGCCCTGCGCCACCGATCTCCTCCATGATGATGTGCCGGGAGTATCGGTCCAGCTGCGTGGCGTCCAACGCGAGTGACATAGCTTGAATCAGCTACGCGGAGTGTAAAAAGCCGACTCCGGTCACTTGCCGCGGCGGCGATCGCTGGTGATCGACGGCCGTGTGTGCTCTGTCCCCTTCCCGCGCCGTTGGAGCCCACGACCCTTCTTGCCCGAATTCGTCAGTCCGCGGAAGGCACGGCCGCGGTGTTTGTCTGCACAGATCCAGTTGAGGTCATCGTCCGCGACGATCGCTGGATGCTCTGGGTCCACGAGGATCACCTCGTGCCACTTCTGTGACCCATCCTCTCCGACCCAATACGACCCGAGCACACGCATGTTCGGGTACTTCCTTGAGACGCGCTCCTCTGCGATCCGCTGGATGGATTTACGGCGGCTCAGTCGGTTGACACCCTGTCGCTTCGAGCGCCGGCCGGCCTTGTGTCGAGACTTGCGCGAGCCCCCCTTCCGGACCGCAGACCGTACGACGACGATGCCCTGCTTCGCCTTGTAGCCGAGATTGCGTGCACGGTCCAGCCGGGTCGGTCGCTCGACCTTCACAAAGGCACCCTGTTGGCGCCACTGCTGCTTTCGTTGCCACTGTAACTCCGCCAACTTGCCCTCTTTCGGCGTTTTCCACGCCTGCTTGATGTGTGAGTAGAAGCTCTTTCCCATGGTTTCACCGCGGGCGCTTGCGATTCAGCGCGTCTGCGCCACATGTCATCCCGAACGGATCGGGTGCCTGCTGGTGTCCCGCGAGCCAGTCAGTAGCCAAAAGACCCAAGATGCGAGTAAAACCGCTTCGGATTGCCGATGGAGCAAATCACATTCGATATCGCGGTATACGGTGTATCAATCGGGCTCCTCCCTCTCCTCGGCTCCCATGAGCTCTGCGGCGATCAGTGCTGGGTCTGCCGTAGGAGCCGTATGCGGATACTTGCGGCGGAGATATCGCACCACGTTCTCGATATCACGCTCGAGCCGCTCCCGTGCGTTGTCATGACCGAGTTCCAGTGCCTGTGGCCAATCGAAGATGGTCACCCCGGAGGCCCCGACGGCGATGTTGTACTCACTGAGGTCGTTGTGGATGATGCCCGCCTCGATGGTCTTCTCGACCTCATCGCAGATGAGCTCGAAGACCCCTGGCACCTGCTGGGGGTCAAGCCGCGCACGCGCGAGCGGGACCCCATCGAACTTCCCCATCACGATCGCGTGTCGATTCTGATCCACCGGTCGAGGCACTGAGACCGCCGGGTAGAGCATTCGGAGCATCTCATACTCACGTTCTGCTGCCTTCCGAGCTGTGTAGAGCCAAGAGACATGTCGGTGTGTGGCGGTGTAATCTCGCTCTCGGAGCACCTCTCGGAAGTTGGTGTATCCCTCGCGGTGCAGCTTCAGTGCCATGGGTCGGAATGATTCGACCTCATAGACATCAGACTCCTTACCCACGCCCAGGGGAGCTCCCACACCGGTGATGGTCTCACGTTCGGCGAACGTGTGTAGCGCCAGCGCGTCGTACCCCTCTGCGGTGAGCGTGTACCCCTCGTACTGGATGGTCTTTCGCCTGATCAGGTCCCGCTTCGCACAGCGGTCAAGTCGGTATGTCACCGACTCGGCGGTCAGGCCCGATAGTTTCGGGAGTTCGCGGCGGTCGACCCACTCCGCGACGCGCATGCCCTGCTCGACTCCTGAAAGCAGATAGAAGTCCTCCTGCTCCATCTCCGCGAGCAGCGGAGCGACGTTCTGGACCATCGAATATCACTCTGCAGGACAGCCGAATAGCCCCATTGGTGCCCATGCATTTATATCATATAGCGTATCCTGCAATACAGAATCTATGTTATGGCGACACTGTCCATCCAGGAAATTCCGGAAACGACCCGTCGAGCATTAATCCATCCTGCTCCACTCAACTGGTATGATCCGTGATGCACGTGTCCTCCGGGCGGGGTTCGTCCCCCGTGAGGTCGAACATCGCGATCATGAAGTCACCCACCTGTCGAGCGTCCTGGCACCGGTCACCGAGGATGATCCAGCCGAGACCGCGGTGGTGACCGGCCCGAGCGGCGTCGGCAAGACGTGTATCACGCGGTTCGTCACCGAGCAGCTGCGGGAGGAGGTCCTCGAGGTGGAGGTCACCTATGTGAACTGCTGGCGCAATTACACGCGTTTCCGCACACACTATCAGATCCTCGACGACCTCGGGCAGACGATGGACATCCACCGGCAATCAACCCCTCATGACGTCCTCGTCGACCGTCTGCAGCGGTATGATGGCCCGCCCCGTGTCGTCATCCTCGACGAGGCTGACCAGCTCGAGGATACGGGCGTCATCTACGATCTGCACGATCTCCCAGCATTCGCTGTCATCTGCATCTCGAACACCGAGGAGGAGCTGTTCAGCCGGATCGACGACCGGCTCGTCAGCCGACTGCGCGCCAGCGAGCACATCCGCCTCGACCGATACCACGTCGATCAACTCCACGACATCCTCGCTGCACGCGCCCAGTGGGGCCTCGATTCCGGCACCATCACCGACGAGCAGTTGCTCCGCATCGCTGATGCCGCCGCTGGTGATGCCCGGCTTGCGATCGGGATCCTGCGGGCTGCGGCCTCTGCTGCGGACCGTGCAGGGACCGACGCCATCTCCGACGCACAGCTGCTCGATGCAGCCGGTGTCGCTCGCGCACAGCTCACACAGGCGAGTCTCGAGTCACTCACGCCACATCAGCGCACCGTCTACGGAATCATCGCAGAGGAGGGACCACTGTCACCCAACACGATCTACGACCGCTACTCTGCAGCCGTCGAGACACCCCGAACCAAGCGGACCGTCCGCAGCTACCTGTCGAAGATGACACAGTACAATCTCCTGGAGGCCCGTGGTAGCAGCCGGGACCGCACCTATCTCGCCATCGAGGTCGCCTCACCTGCCTGAGCTGAAGCGGTCCAGCCCGGTCTGTGCTCCACGCACTGGTTCGATGATCGTCGGGTCGTCGTTCGATGGATCGTTCACGGCCGTTGAGATCTCCACTGTGGTGAGCCCATCACCACCTGCGGGGTCGCACAATGCCTCACGCGTGGTCGGTGACCCCTGCAGCCAACGGTCGTACGCGGTCTCCGGGATGACGACGGGCATCCGGTCGTGGATGGGCGCGACCACATCGTTCGCCGCACATGTGATGATCGCCACGGTGGGATCGCCCGCTGCGGCCGTGCTCCAGATCCCGGCGAGTGCGAAGGGCCCCGTCGGATCGTAGATCCGGACCGGTTGGCGACGCCCCTGCCCTCGGTCGGCCCACTCGTAGAAGCCATCTGTGGCCACCAGGCAGGGCCGCTCCATCCACGCCTCGGCGAAGGTCTGTCGGCGATCGATGCCCTCCGCGCGTGCATTGATGTGCGTACTGTCACGGATGCCGTCGATGCCCCACCGCATCGGTGCGACCGTCTCCGGTGCGGAGGCGCGCACCGTCCACAGCTGCTCGCCTGGTGCGATGTTGTACCGCGGGGTGTACCCGCCGTCGGTCCGCAGGCTGGCCCCGAAGTGCCGCTCGATCGCCGTCGGATCGCTGAACAGCGATGTCCGCCCACACATGGTGCGACACAGCCGCCCCGTTGGTTTGAACCCACGCGTTCATCCGGACTTCCGGAAACGCCACGCCGTCGCTTATCGGGGCAGCCATCTCCCCATCGGTATGGCCGAAGACCACCCCCGCACCGCAGCCGCACAGAACCGGTCGCTGCATGCTGCCCCATCGACCCCGCCACAGCTGCTGCCCTCCCTCGACCCCGGGGTGACACTGCTCGATATCCGCGGTGGCCGGGGGGTGCCGGTGGTCCAATCACTCGTGCTCGACCACCTGCTCACCGCCGGTGGCCCGGTCGTCTGGTTGGATGCGACCGGCATCGCGACGACGACCACGATGGCACAGTTGGCGCCCAGCCGACGCTCGCTCGAGCAGGTCCACGTCGCACGCGGCTTCACCGCCACCCAGCATCACGCCCTCGCGACCGCGCTGCCACCGGTCGACCCGACGCTCATCGTCGCCCCGGCGGTCGATGCGATGTACCGTGATACCGATGCGTTCGGCTCACAGACCGCCCGCCGACTGCTCGCGCGCACCCTCGCGGCGCTGATCGGTCACGACGCACCGGCTGTGCTGCTGACCCGCACCGCGACCGACCGCTTCGCCGCACCTGTCGCCACCTGTGCACACCACCACCTCACCTGTGAACTCACCGCGATGGGGCCGCGGTTCACCGGGGATACGACCACCACCCTCGTGTATCCCACACCGCATGCAGGTGTCTACCAGACCACCCTGGCGTACTGGCAGCAGCTGCTCGATGCCCGTGCCCGGGCGGTCGGTGCCGACCGTACACCCTCGACGCAGCACACACCGCAGGCACCCGCACCAGACCCGATGACCGATGCGCTCGCTGCGGCGGGGTGGTGAGCGTGGGACGGACCAACCCCACCTACCGCGACACCCTCACCGCACTGCAGCAGCGATGGGGGGCGTACCGCCGCGGACTACGCCTGGATGACCAGCCGCACTTCGACCGGCTGTTCGCGCATGCGCGGGCACACGCCGATGCGGGCGGTCTGCTGAATCACCCCCGTCCGCTGGTGCCCGCACTCATCAGCATCGCCCTCGAGCAAGAGCGGCAGATCGCCGCTCTCGAGGCGCGGATCGCCGCCCTCGAGGATGGGTGAGATGGCCTTCCACATCGACCACCTCGCTGATGGTCGGCTCGTCCGCTGGCACCGCACCGCCGAGGGTGTCACCCACACGGTCGATCCCGAGTACACCCCGCGGTTCTACGTTGGTCCGCGCCGTGCGGGCGCGTCGCTTGACCTCCAGCGACTGCTCTCTGCATACGAGCAGCATCCACACGTCGCCGGGGTCAGCCGTGAGCAGCACCGCATCGGCTTCCGGGACGCCCCCTCGCCGGTGATCGCAGTCGATGCGACCCACGTCGAACACATCTCCACACTCGCACGGATCGCCCACGACCACGCGGCGGCCCCGGTCGGCGATGTGGCGTGCTACAACGTCGACCTCTCGCGGGAGTTCCGCTACTGTCTCGAGACCGGCACCGATCCCACCCCCTCCCACCCCCTGCGGCAGTGCACACTGGATGTGGCACCCACCGACATCGCCGACGGCACCCTGGAGACGCTCACGGTCGACGGCACCACCGTCACGGGGGCGACCGCGATCGCCGAGACGGTCGCAGAGGCCCTGACCACGGCCGACCCTGACATCCTCGTCTGCTCGACTGCCGCGATCGTCCCAGCGCTCGCGGCGCTCGCCGACCGCACCGACCTGCAGCTCAGCCGGCTGTCCGACGCCCCGGTCCAGCAGCTCGCCGGCCGTTCGACGTACGACAGCTACGGTCGCGTCGGCCACTCGCCCGCGCGATACAACATCCCCGGACGCGTCATCATCGACCGCTCGAACACGTTCTTCCACCGTGAGACGAACCTCGATGGGATGGTCGACCTCGTCAGCCGGTCCTGGAAGCCGCTGCAGGAGCTCGCATGGGCATCGATCGGTAACGTGCTCACCGCGATGCAGATCCGCGCGGCCACCGCACGCGATGTGCTGACCCCCTGGCACCCCTGGCGCCCGGAGTTCTACAAGTCGATGCGGACGCTCCATGCTGCCGACCGGGGTGGGTTCATCTTCGCGCCCGACCCCGGCTTCCACGAGACGGTGTACGAGCTGGACTTCTCGAGTCTGTACCCGAACATCATCTGCACACACAACATCTCCCCCGATGTGATCCGATGTGACTGTCACGCCGACCGCAGTGACGTCCCCGAGCTGGGGTACGCCGTCTGCGACCGGCGGGGGTACCTCGTCGACGTCCTCGAGCCGCTGATCGCCGATCGCGATGCGATCAAGGCGGAGATCGCCGCCCTGCGCGCTGCGGACGACGCCGACGCTGACCACCTCGCAGAGCTGGAGGGTCGGTCGAGTGCACTCAAGTGGATCCTCGTCGCCTGCTTCGGGTACCAGGGCTTCAACAACGCGAAGTTCGGCCGGATCGAATGTCATGAGGCGATCAATGCGCATGCCCGTGAGATCCTGCTGACGGCCAAGGAACAGCTCGAGGCGGGTGGGTGGACCGTCGTGCACGGGATCGTCGATTCCATCTGGGTCACCCCCCGCGATGGGGTCGATCAGACCGACCTTGCGACGGTCGCCGCATCGATCTCGGCGGCCGTCGGCATCCGCCTCGAGTACGAGGCGGCGTACGACTGGGTCGCGTTCGTCCCCCGGACCGATGGTGCTGGGGGGACCCTCACCCGGTACTTCGGCAAGCGTGCAGACGGGTCGGGGTTCAAGCTGCGTGGGATCGAGGCACGACAGCGCTCGACCCCTCCACTCATCGCCGACTTCCAGCACACATGCCTCGAGCGCCTCGATGCCACCCGCGACCCCGATGCGGTGCTCGCGTTGCTGCTCACCCAGATCGACCGCCTCGCAGCCGGGGTCGACCCCGGCGACCTCGTGATCCGCACACGCGTCTCGCAGCCTGCGGAGGCGTACACCCAGCGGACCCACACGGTCGCAGCGCTCGAGCGTGCAGCCGCGGCCGGTCTCGAGGTGCACCCCGGGGAGGACGTCCGCTTCGTCGTCGTCGACGATGCAGCCGACAGCGCCGACCGCGTCGCACTCGCACACGAGCCGATCGACCGCTACGATGTGGCGTTCTACCGCGACCAGCTGGTCCGTGCGACCGCGAGCATCCTCCGGCCGCTCGGGATGGACGCCGCTGCGATCCGTGCTGCGCTCGCCGATACCCGAGAGCTGCCACTGAGCCACTGGAACGATTGTTAACTCACAGCGACGATGTTGTGAATCATGGTGTAAGCTACCCCCATCTCATCGCAGTGCTGTTCATATCGACGCGGGCTGTATGACCGTCGATGTCGGATGGGCACGACGTATCTGCTGACAGGACGCTGCAGCTGTCGGTCCCCTCGATGGACTGTGCCAACTGTGCGAGCACTGTGGAGGCGGCGATCGCGCGAGTGGCGCCGGCTGCGGAGGCGACCGCCAGTCCTGCCAGTGGGACGGTCAAGATACGGTATGACCCACTGAGGGCTGACCGGTCGGCGATCCGGATGGCAGTCGAGGGTGCGGGCTATCCCATCACCGATGAGACGACGACCGGCACGATGCTCGCGGCGGGGCGCCAGGCGATCTGGCGGAGCCGTCGGGCGCTGCTGACCGGGGTTGCGACTGTCGGACTGCTCGTGGGGATGCTCGCCGAATGGGTCTTCCATGCGGCAGTTGGGGCGGCGCCACTCGCTGAGGTGGCGTACCTTGCCGCGACGGTCACCGGTGGTGCGGCCATCATCCGTGCAGGGGTGCGGTCGGCCCGGGAGCTGTCGATGAACATCGACCTGCTGATGTCGATCGCGATCGTCGGCGCGTGGGCTGCGAGCCTCGTGTACGGGGTGGCATTGTACTTCGAGGCGGCAACGCTTGCGGTGCTGTTCAGCATCGCCGAGTTGCTCGAGCGTGCTTCCATGGAGCGCGCACGCGGGGCGCTGCGGGCGCTCGCAGCACTGGTCCCCGATGAGGCGCGCGTCGAGACGGCAACGGGGACCGAGCTGCGACCCACCGAGATGGTCGAGGTCGGAGATCACGTCGTTGTCCGCCCCGGTGAGAAGCTCCCGCTGGATGGCCAGGTCATCGGGGGGACGTCCGCGATCGATCAGTCGACGATCACCGGCGAGAGCATCCCTGAGGAGGTCGGACCGGGAGACACGGTCTACGCGGGGACTCTCAACCACACCGGTCCGATCACCATCGAGGTGGGCGCACCTGCCTCGGAGTCCACCATCGCAGAGGTGACCCGACTGGTCGATGCGGCACAGCGGGGCGACACCGCTGCTGAGCAGTTCATCGATCGCTTCGCAGGCATCTACACCCCGATCATCGTGTCGTTCGCTGCGATCACGATGCTTGCAGGACCCACCCTGTTGGGTGTCACCCAGTCGACGGCGATTGTCTATGGCCTCACGCTGATCGTCCTCGCATGCCCATGTGCCTTCGTCATTGCGACGCCCGTATCGGTCGTCTCCAGCATCACCGCCGCCGCCCGTGAGGGGATCGTCATCACTGGGGGTGTCCATCTGGAGACCCTCGCTGATGCGACGGTCGCATTGTTCGACAAGACGGGGACGGTCACAGCAGGGGTGCTCTCGGTGACGGACGTGCTGGGCTTCGCTGGCACCGGTCCAGCGGATATCCTTGCTATCGCCGCGACGGTCGAATCTGACAGTGCTCACCCCATCGCGAAGGCGATCATCACAGCAGCGGGGGAGATGGGCCTCGACACAGAGGCACCGACAGCCGTCGAGTCCACGACCGGTGTGGGCATCGCCGGGACGGTGAACACGGTGCGCTATGAGATCGCGAAGCCAGACGCATTCTCCCTCGACGCTCCGGCGATCGTCACACGGATGGATGATGCCGCGGGTGCCGAGACGGTCGGCCGCCTCGACCGTGAGGTGATCGCGCCGATGGAGCGTGCGGGCAAGACGGTCGTGGTGGTCGCCGATGCCGGCGGACCGATCGGGGCGATCGGGCTCGCAGACACCCCTCGGGCTGCAGCAGCGGAGACGATCTCCGCACTCGAGCAGACGGGGGTCCGCTCGACGGCGATGCTCACTGGCGATAACGAGCGTGCGGCGGCGGCAACCGCGAAGGCGGCTGGGATTGAGACCGTGCACGCGGGGCTGCTGCCAGACGAGAAGCTTGCGATCGTCGAGGGGTATCAGGAACGGGGGGCGACCGTGGCCATGTTCGGTGACGGTGTCAATGATGCGCCCGCCCTCGCTGCGGCAGACGTGGGTGTGGCAATGGGAGCCCGTGGTACGGATATCGCCATCGACGCGGCGGATATCACCCTGCTGGATGATGGGTTCGCACAGATCGGTCGCCTGCGCCGATTGGCTCTCGCGACGCGTCGCGTGATCCGACAGAACATCGCCGCCGCGCTGTTCGTGAAGGCGCTGCTGGCGATCGGGGTCCCCTTTGGCCTCGTCCCGATATGGGCAGCCGTCCTGATCGGTGATGCAGGCATGACGATCGCGGTGACCTCGAACGCACTGCGGCTCCGGTCGGTCAGCTGAGCAGCGGTGTCCCGTCCGCCTCGGGCCCCAGCATGGGACCGTACGGCCCCTCCCCCGCGGTGATCGGTCGTCGCAGGCGGTAATCGGTCGACCGTTCGACGGGCCTCCGCCCGACCGCCCGGATCATCTCCACGTATCGGTCGAAGCTGCGGAACTCCCCATGGTTGCCACCTGCACGCTTGGTGATCTCCTCGGATAGCACGGTACCCATCAGGTCATTCGCCCCACATGACAGCAGTTGCAGCGCGCGCTCGTCACCGTACTTGACCCAGGAGGATTGGATGTTGTGGATGTTGTCGAGGAAGAGACGACTGACCGCGATCATGAGCGCATCCTCTGCGGGGCTGGCGCCTCCGTCGACCATCCCCCGCTCGAACAGCGGGGTCTGTTGATGGACGAATGACAGCGGGACGAACTCGGTGATCATGCCGAAGCGGTCCTGGAGGTCACGGATCACGTCCAGATGCATCGCCCGGTGCCGTTCGTTCTCGACGTGGCCATACATGATCGTCGCGGTGGTCTGCAGCCCCGCCCGCATCGCCCCCTCCATCGCCTGGACCCACTCTGCGGTGTCGATCTTGCCCGGACAGATCACCGCACGCACCTCGTCAACGAGGATCTCCGCTGCAGTGCCGGGGACGGTGCTCAATCCTGCATCCCTGAGCCTGCGGTACACCTCCTCGTAGCTCCAATCGGTGCCACGTCGGGCGTGCGCCGCCTCCTCCGGTGTCATCGAATGGACATGTGCACCTGGTCCTGCCATCGCCGCGATCTGCTCGGTGTACGTGCCTGGGTCGGTCGAGTACGTCGACGGGGGGCGGTACGTCACCCCGGGGTCATCGATGGTGGCCTCCAGGATCTCCCGATGCTCTGTGTCCAGCGCGAATGCTGGGTGCAGTCCCGAGACGGAGGTGACCTCATACACACCGCGCCTGACCGCATCAGTGACGATCTCCGCCGACTCAGAGGGCGTCTTGGTGAATCCCTCACTTTCGCCCGCATACCCCGGCTCGAACTCATGTGCAGGATCCTTGAAGTTGCAGAAGAGACATCCGACGGTGCATGCGGTCGTCACGTTGTTGTTGATGTTCGCGACGAAGGTCACATCCTCCCCCACCATCTCCGCACGCCTCGTGTCGGCCACCGCGAGCACCTGCTCGAAGCGCACCGGATCGATCCCCTCGCTGTCCGTGCCTGTCGTCAGCAGTTCCAGGGCATCGTCCACACTCAATCGGTCACCGGTGCGGGCCTTCTCCAGCGCATTCTCGAACGATTGATCGCTCGCCACAGGATGCACGCTGGCGAAGGCGGGGTCGGCCATGGCGGAAGCAGCGGTGCGTCTCGAATAACCGTTCGCATCACGGCAATCCACCTGGATGAGAGCCTTCATGTCCCCACTCCATCAGGTCCGCACGTACTATGACACCGACCAGTGGGACGCTCTTCGTCTTACTGCTGGTCGCCCTCATCATCCCACTGTTCGTCACACAGGTGGTCCCGATGGCTGCCACCGCTGTGGGTGTGATCGTCGTGCTCGTCGCCGCTGAGCCGCTGACTGGTGTCGATATCGCGACGGGACTTTCCGGCTTCGCCAACCCGGCGACGGTGACGATCGCAGCACTGATGATCCTCAGCGAGGGTGTGCGGCGGACGGGGCTGTTGGACCGGCTGACGCGGTGGCTCGCGCAGAGCAGCGACGGAGATGGACCGGGGGCGCTGCTCGCGACCATCGGCATCACGGGGCCCCTGTCAGGGGTGATCAACAACACCGCCGCCGTGGCCATCATGCTGCCTGCGACCGTCGACCTCGCCGAGCGGATCGGCATCCCCCCATCGAAGCTGCTGTTGCCGCTGTCGTATGCGTCGATGGCCGGGGGGATGCTGACGCTCATCGGCACCTCCACCAACCTCCTGGCGAGTGTGCTCCTCGCTGAGCGAATGGGGCGATCCTTCGGCATGTTCGAGTTCACCGGACTCGGGGCGATCGTCCTCGGGACCACGGTGGTCTATCTGATGGTGGCCACAGAGCGGCTCACACCGGCGAACACTCCGGAGCCTATCGCCCTCACCGACCGGTTGTTCACCATCCGTCTGCAGCTCACCGATCCAGACGGGTTCACGACGCGGGAGGAGCTCATGCGTGCTCTCGGCGGACGTGGGGAGGTACACACCTCAGCGCTGCTGCCGACAGGAGAGAGCATCACCTGCGAGCTACCACCCGTAGGGATCAGGGAGGCATATGAACACCCTGGCATCTCCTTGGGCGTCGAAGAGGCACCACTCGGTGCCTCCCCTGTCCTCCTTTCGATGGTTGTCACCCCCGGGGCGTTGCGGCCACTGGACCCGACGGCGATCGATCCCTTCGAGGCACATTACGGGGTGCGGGTCATCGGTGTCAACAGCGATGGGCGCGACATCGAGGAGGTCGCCACGGGCGGACTACAGCCCGGGGATGTGTTGCTGGTCATCACCACCGAGGAGCGACGCGGGACCTTCGCGGCCGATCCCACACTCATCATCACCGAGGAGTACCAGGTCGCTGATGTGCCCGGATGGCACATCCCGATCGTCGGCCTCACCATCGCGGGGGTCATCGCGGTCGCGGCGATCGGTCTCGCCCCGATCGTGTTGACCGCGATGGCAGGTGTGCTCGTGCTCATCGGGACAGGTGTGCTCCGGCTGCCAGCAGCGATCGGCGCCGTGCGATGGGATGTGATCATCCTGTTGGCAGGGTTGATCCCACTCGGAACGGCGTTCTCGAACACCGGGGGAGACGCCTACCTCGCGTCGCTGATCGTCGGTGCAGCTCCCGGGATCCCGCTGGTGCTCGTGCTCATCCTCATGTACGTGATGACGATGCTCGTGACCAACCTGATCAGCAACCAGGCGAGTGTCATCCTCCTGATCCCCGTCGCACTGCAGGTGGCACAGTCGGTGGGGGCAGACCCCTTCTCCCTCGCGCTCGCGGTCACGTTCGCAGCGTCGACCGCCTTCATGACGCCCATGGGCTACCAGACCAACCTCTTCGTGCTCGGCCCCGGTGGGTACACCTACCGGGATTACCTCCGCCTGGGTGCCCCCTTACAGGTGTTACTCGCGATCGTCACGCCACTCAGCATCGCGATGATATGGGGCCTGTGAGAAGATATTCTTCTGTGGTACCACATCATGGTAACAGCTATGTCATGTCGCAGGTGACCTACCACATGGATGCGGCAACTCATCAGGTGAGATCATGAGCACAGCTGTCCTGGCGGGGATGGTGGTGCTGCTGTCGGGGTTCGCGCTGCTTGGCATCTGGGCTGGGCGCCGTGGTGTGCGCTCCGTCGAGGACCTGATCTCCGCTCGTGACTCGATCGGTCCGCGCCAACTGACCGCGACACTCGTGGCGTCCGTCATGGGCGTGTGGATTCTCTTTGCCGCCCCCGAGGCTGGTGCGGGCTTCGGGCTCGCTGCGGTCACCGGCTACGCACTCGGGCAAGCGATCCCCATGGCGCTGTACGCCCGGATCGGCCCTCGGATCCGTGAGCTGCTCCCGAGTGGGCATTCGCTCCCCGAGTACGTGCGGGTGCGGTACGGTGGGGGAGCCTACCTGCTGATCCTCGGTATCAGTGCGATGTACATGTTCATTTTCGTTGCCGCAGAGCTCACCGGCATCGCTGGCGCCTTCGCCGCGGTCGCTGGTATCGACCCGCTCCAGACGGTCCTCATCGTCGGCGGTGCTGTCTTGATTTACACCGCATACGGTGGGTTGCGTGCATCGATCCTGACCGACAGCATCCAAGCGCTGCTCATCCTTCCCCTGCTCGCACTGGTGACCCTCGTGGTGTTGTTGCGGGCAGGGGCGGCCGCACCCGCTGCTGTGCTCGGCGGTGAGCTCATCCCTGCCACGGTCGGCTTCTGGGCGGGCGCACAGTTCGGCCTCGCACTGGTGTTCGCGATCGTCGGCGCGGAGCTGATCAACCAGACCTGGTGGCAGCGGATCTATGCAGGCAGAGATGGCCACACGGTGCGACGGAGCTTCCAGACCGCGATGCTGCTCAACGGTTCGATCACGTTCATCGCAGCCGGTCTGGGCGTCATCGCTCGTGCGCTCGCACCGATCAACACGGATGTCACTGCGGCTGGGTACAACGCCGATGCGGCACTCTTCATCCTGGTGGATACCCTCGCACCGGGGCTGTCGATCGTGGTGCTCTTTCTGGCACTGTTGCTCGTCATCAGCTCGATGGACTCGCTGTTCAATGCGCTTGCATCGCTGCTGACGACCGATATCGGGCGCCTCGTGGACGGTGTATCATCGAGGCAACTCAGCCTGGTCGCCCGGGTGGGCACGGTGGTCGTCGCCATCGGTGCGATGTACGTGAGTCTCCGCGCGCAGTCCGTCCTCCGGCTGTTCTTCCTCGCGGACCTGCTTGGGGCAGCCGTGGCGGTGCCGATGCTCGCCGGCCTCTACAGCGACAGGATCGATCAGCGTGGTGTCCTCATCGCCAGCGGTATCGGGCTGATCGTGGGCCTCGCGTACTTCCCGGACCTCCGGTGGCTGGTGGTGCAGGTGCCGGGTGTGACGGGGCTGCTCCCACCGGCCGACCCGCTGTATCTCCGTGCGTTCGCGGGTGCGATGCTCGCCTCTGGGGTGACCACCCTTCTGGCGATAGGCCTGACGCCCTCGACGGTGGACCTGCGGGATCTCCGCGATCGCGTGCACCTGTTGGAGTGAGTCCACGGACACCGCTGTGCAGTCGCCGCTAGGTCCGCTGTTGAAGTCCTCGTCTCACCACAGCTGCCGTACTCAGCGCCATCACCATCCCCATCGCGACGACCATCCCGTCGATCGGCCCACCCACCCCATCGGCGACACGTGACCACACGAAACCACCCGCGCTGACACCGGTGACCACCATCGCAACCAGCCCTCCGACGACCGCCTTCGCCCCCATCCGCTCTGTCTGCATGAGTTCCGCATCGGTGCCGAGCACGAGCACGACCGCGATGATGAACGGGGTGCCGAGCAGGCCGAATGCGAGCACGATCACCAGCAGTGGGAGGAACGCCCCCTCGATGAACGCCCCTGCAGCACTCAGCAGTGCGACCATGACGACCAGCCCACGATACCGACGGTCGCTGGTCGATGCATCCCAGCCCAGCTTGTCCGCAACTAGCAGTGGCCCCACGATGGTGTTGCCCCCGAGGGTGGTGACCGCCGCCCCCAGCAGTCCGAGCAGGAACAGGGACTGCGCAGCCGGACCCACGAGTGGTCCCAACGCCTCTGCAGCACTGATCGCCGTCACCTGTGTCAGTCCCGCGGTGGGCAGCACCGCGGCTGCAACGAGGTAGATCGCAACCGAGTAGAGCCCGAACCCACCGAGCATCGCCACCCCGATATCCCACCGGGCCAGTCTCCGGTCTGCGACCGTCCACTCGCGGGCATGGACGGTGTACGTCTGCATCGTGACCAGGGTGATATGCACTGCTCCTCCGAGTATCCCTGCGACACTCACGAGTGCGGTGAGGCTGGTGGGTGCTCGCGGGATGCCACCAGCCAGTGCTGCCGGCAGATCGATCGGCACCACCAGCAATGAGAGCATGAACGCGCCGACCACCGCGGCCAGGAGTAGCTTCGCAGCCCCTTCGGCGATCCGGTATCCACCACCTCCGAGCCCCACAGCGAGGATCCCCGCCCAGATGAGTGCCCACATGCCGGCGGTCCCTCCGACGATCGTCACCGAGATGTCCGCGAGCGTCTTCATGATGATGAGCTGTGCGACACCGGCGGCCACGACCGTCACCCCCACCACCATCCACCCCCATGCCTGCCCGAGTCGGTCATCGACAGTCCCGACGATCCCCGCATCCGTCACGAGCGCCACGTGTGTCGACAACCATTGCACTGTGGCCCCGAGGACCGCCGATGCGACCACGACCCACATGAGCCGATAGCCGGCACCCGCCCCCGCTGTCACGAGTGCGGCCATCGTCGCGGGCCCCGCCGCGATCGCCCCGGCGATCCAGGTCGGCCCACCGCGTCGGATCGCCGTGGTGAACACGCGGGCGCTCCCTTGCATACCACGACGTGGTACAACGCAGTGATAACCGCTTTGCTTCTACACCATCTGTGGGGGACAGGTCGGAGGTTGCTCATGTCCACACTCGGTGCAGATGAGCATCTCCGCAGCTGGTAGCTGCGGTGCGGGGGTCCCACCGTATCCGTCCGGGATCTCGTGGTCGCTAACCGCGATCATGACCCGATCATCGGGGTGGGCTACAGCGCGGATCCGCGGGAAGTGATCGATCGCACCCCACACACGCAGCGTGCCCCCGCACCGGTCACATCGCTGTGCGACCGGCAGCTCCATTCTCCCGAGATCACACTCGAGCACCCGTCGGATTGACACCGGAACGCCTGTCGAGACGTCCAACCGCAGCCCACGCATCGATGGGCTGAGATACACCCTCTCCCGCCGTCGCCCCGACTCGATGAGCAACCGGTAGACCTTCTCGCGGCCTACCACCGAGCATCCGACCGAACAAAGCTCACCTGAGACGGTGCGGACGGTCGTGTGGTCATCGTGATCAGTCCATCTCATCGGTTCACATCATCCAATCGTCATGGTCCGTTATATATGTATCACAAATCCACATCGCGATGCGGACGAATGCGGGTGGCCGGAGGTGGGGTATTTATTCACCCGGTCTTCGGATGCCGTGCATGCAGGGGCCCCTGGATGGGGACTTCCGTCCACTCCGCGATCAGTTGCGCACCATCAATCACTGGTGGGATCCCACCGCGGTACCGCACCGCTCGAGCTTGGCGATCGACACCGCGCCCATGTTCCACCGGGCTGACTTCTTCCGGATGCTGGAGGCGTTCGCGACACCCAGCCAGGAGCCGTCGGTGTGGGGTGTCGCGGGACCAGCAGGTGTGGGAAAGACGACCGTGTTGGCGCAGGCGATCCGCCTGTTCACGAACCCACAGGTGCGAGATCTGATCTCGGCGGTCGGGGCCGCTGAGCCCACAGACCATGTGACGTCTGCGGATGAGCGTCATCTCGCATGGGCGGTGAACAAGTACCACAACCAACAGGTCGGTGACGACGCCGTGACCGATCTCGTCAACGAACTCCCAGACCGACGGCCCACAGACCTGCTGTACCTCCCCCTCGCGATGGACCCGGCGTATCAGATCACCCCCATCGAACAGCTGTTCGCGGCCGTCGAGGAGTACGAGGAGACCGTGCTCGATGGGTCGCCTGCCACGCGAGAACATCTCGTCATCATCGATGATGTGCACCTGTGCTACCCATCCGCCTGGGCTCCGATGGTCGTCGAGTTGATCGAGGACACGCCTGGGAGGCGTGTGGTGCTGACCGGCGGATCGCTCCAAACACTCGAGGGGGCCCTCCGACGGGCATTCGGAGACACCTCGATGAGCTACGATGCGGCCGTGCGGCTCGAACCGATGCTCCCGATGAAGCTCCGGGATTTCCTCCAGCGCCGCCGTCCCATCACCGAAGGCCGGACAGCATCGATCCCGTCCGCACAGGTGCTCGGCCAGCTCCTCCGTGGCTCCCGTTCGCATCCCAACGACCCCGACTCCGGCCGGCTCCGTGGTGCGCCGCTGTTGGTGGCGTTACAGGCTGCGGTGGCGACCGCGGACGCAGGGGCTCTCACCGAGGCTGCGACCGCGGTGCAGGACCGCCTGTCGGCGGTCGACGCGGATCTCCCCGCGCAGATCAAGGTGGCCCAAGAGCAGTACACCGCGCTGGGTGGGTTCACAGCGCTCCGGCTCCCCGATGCCGTGTACTCGGCCGATGAACCCGAGTTCGTCGACTATCTCCGGGGGGCGACGCTCGACGGGTCTGCACTCGCAGAGCTGCGGGACACGACGTTACGCGATGTCATGGCGACGATCCGCGAGGAGGCGCCCACCCTCGACGCTCTCACCCCCGAGACGATCAGTGCTCTACCACGACTGTTCGCCTGGGCGGCGCACACCCTCCCGGTGCAGTCGCTCCCGTATGCGGCATTGATCGGCGACGATCGGCCTGAGGTCCCGATGTTCGACGTGGACCGGCGCACCCTCCGAGAGAAGTACTTCGCGAGTTTGGAGGCGATGATCCTGTTGACCCCAATCGCCCAGTACGGGGATGCAAAACCCCGGGACCTCCGGGTGGCCATCCGGGACGTGGGTCTCGCAGCGGCGATCAAGGACCTGGGCCCCGATGCAACGACAACGGATCCGGAGACCGCCCGGCGTCTCCAGCATATGCTGGTGTTCGACCATATCAAGCGGCTGTCCTACCTCGTGAATGACCGGCACGACCCCAACCGTGGGATCGTGCGGTTCTGGGAGGACCGCGATACGACGGTTCCATTCATCATCAAGATCGAAGGCAGCCCTGTCCCGATCGTCCCCACCGATACGAGGACCGACCTGGACAGTGCGATCGAGGCGTGCGACCGTTTCATGACCGCGCAATCCCCCGAGCCCGATGCCGATGTCCACGATTACTTGCGACTGCGGCCGGAGCGGTGGGGCGCAGATCCAGCCGACCTGTTGGGGACGGTGCTCGATGGGACCGACACATGGGCCGGGGTGCGCTCAAGCGCGTACCATGGGAGCTATGTCCCGTTCGAGTGGGGCAGCGAGGGCGTGATCCATCATCGGATCCATGATGGGCCTGCACGACTGGGGATCGTGCTCACAGACGGATCAGCCCCAGCGGTCCACACCACCGATGGGGGTGCTTCGATCGCGTGTATTCCTACCTGGTCCTTCCTTGCGCAGGTGTGATCAGAGGGTCTCGCCCGGCATCCAGGTGTTCCCCTCGAGTTCCACCAACCCGTACCCCTCGAGCACCTGCAATGTCTTGACCACCATCTCGGCATCATAGCGGAGGTTCATCTCCGCAGGCAGTTCGTTGGCGATCGCCGACCGCGTCCCTCCCCGCAGGTCCACCACTGTGTCCAACAACACATTGATATCCTGGACGAATCGGTCGATGGCCCCCCGCCCCCGCGCACTTGCCTGTAGCTTGGTCATGACGTCGTCATAACCGCCCGATATCTCCATCAGCACCTGCACATCGTTCGATGGTTCGTATTCATCGTCCATGATAACCCCAATTCGAGGACTCGATTGTATATCTTTACACTTCGCTGGCACGCACCCCGGCAAAACCATTATTGCACCAGAGACCCAATATTGTGTATGCATCCGAAAATGCTCCGTCCGAAATGTCCGAGTGACGCACCTGCCCGCGATGCCGCAGCGATCGGTGGGTCCATCGGCGCAGCCGTCGGTTCACGCCTCGGCCCTGTGGGGGCTGGAATTGGTGCCGGCATGGGTGCGGCGACTGGGTTCCTCACAGGCACCTGCACGGCGAAACTGTGTCGCTGAATGCTTGAGACACTCGATGAGGAGGCCTGGGAGGCGGCAGTCCTCCGACTGCGAGAACACAAGGATGAGTACTTCGCAGCCGATCCACATTCGCCGATGCCACCAGACCAGCGGGGTGAGGACTTCCCGGGGTTGTCCTACTTCGCATACGACCAGGCGTATCGGGCGGTCGTGGCGATCCAAGAGGATCTCGAGCAGGCACAGATCACCGTCGAGACGACAGCGGATGGTGAGCAGCACTACCACCGGGCTGGATCGTTCACGTTCACCACCCCCCCTGGGGAGGTTACCCTCACCGCGTTCGCCCCGGCAGATGGGTCCGATCGGCTCTGGCTTCCATTCCGTGACGAGACGAGCGGGGAGACGACCTACGGTGCGGGACGCTATCTGGACCTGCGGCCGGATGAGCACCAGCTCGAAGATGAGCGGTGGATCGTCGATCTCAATCTCGCGTACAACCCCACCTGTGCGTACAACCCCGCCTATGAGTGTCCCCTCGTCCCGACAGAGAACTGGTTGGACGTCCCCGTCGAGGTGGGTGAGCGCGCGTATCAGCCGGGCTGATCGCTGGGGGGATTCACGTCCACATCAGGACTCCACCAGCCTGAACGGTACCACAACACGGCGAAGACCGCCCCCAGCACGTTCGAGATGGTGAACGCCAACCAGATACCATCAGCCCCGATCGTCAGAGCCCCAACCGCGGCGATCGGCAGTCGAACGACCCCCAAGATGACGATCCCGAGCACCGCAGCGATCGCGGTCTTCCCCGCACCGCGGAAGCTCCCGATGTACGCCCGCGCGACCCCCACGAACCCGAAGGTCGGTGCGACATAGTAGAGGAACGATCGCCCGACGTCGATCACCGCAGGGTCGGTCGTGAAGATCCCGATCGCTGCCTCGGCGAACACGAACGTCACCACTGCGAACCCGCTGAGGATGAGAAAGCCCCACCGGGCCGCATAGGCGGCTGCGGCATCAGCCCGCCCATCCACCCCCGCCCCGAGGCTCTGGCCTGTGATTGTCTCGACGGCTCGTGCGACACCGATCGCCGGCAGGAACACCACCGCAAAGATGCGGATACCGATCCCGTATGCCGCGATCACCGTCGTCGGGAACAGCCCGACGATGAACAGCATCGCGTTGATCGACAATGCAGTCCCCGTCTCCTCGATCGTCGCAGGCACCCCCAGACGCAGCAACCGGCGTAGGAACTCCGGATCCGGCCACATGGCCCGGAGCTGGATCTCGATCCCTGCCTTCCCACTCGCGAGGATCCACACCCCCGCGGCAAACGCCAGCCCGCGCGAGAGCACGGTCGCAATCGCGGCGCCCTCGATGCCCAGCCCGCCGAAGGCCCATCTGCTGTAGATGCGCTCCTCGAGCGGACCGGTTGCCGTCATCGCGAACAGTGGATTGTCGACGAATCCGAAGATGAACAGCGGGTCGATGGCGATGTTCAGAACGACCGTCCCGAACATCACGATCATCGGCGTGACCGTGTCGCCGTACCCCCGCATCAGCGCGATGAACACGAAGAACCCGAACATCACCGGCAACCCGATCGCGATGATCTGCATGTACGCAGTCGCCAGCGTCACCACCTGGGGTTCGGCCCCGAACAGTTCGATCAGTGGGCCCACGGCGACGTAGCCGATCGCCCCGAAGCCCACCGATGCGAGCAGGGCGTAACTCAGCGTCTGTGACGCCGTGTATGCCGCGAGGTCGGGGTCCTCCGCACCCGTTGCCTGTGCGATCATGATCGCCCCCGCCACGGCGATACCCAACCCCAACGCGATGAGCAGGAAGATCAGCGGGAAAGCGAAGCTGATGGCTGCCAGTGCATCTGTGCTGTACCGACCGAGCCAGAACGTATCTGCCAGGTTGTACGCCGTCTGCAGGAGATTGGTGATCACGATCGGCATCGCCAGCAGCACCAGCGGTGGCCCGATCGGTCCTTCGGTCAGGGGGTATGCCTCTCGATACGCGCGGAGTCGGTCGCGGATCATCGCCGGCTCCAGATGGGATTGGTGCGTCTCACGCCGTCTGCAAATCACACCATCGGGCCAACATGAAGCATCCGAAAGCGGGCCGGAGGGGGTTTTACCCACCCGGCCGATTCAGGTACCATGCAACTCATCTCCGTGGCTGCTGTCGCCGAGAACGGGGTGATCGGCCGGGATGGTGAACTCCCTTGGCCGTCGATCCCGGCCGATAAAAAGCAGTACCGCGCGACGGTCGCTGCGGCACCTGTCATCCTCGGACGCCGCACCTTCGAGTCGATGCGCGACGACCTCCCAGGGTCACACCAGATCGTGCTGAGCCGCTCAGACCCGACGTACCCCGAGGAATCTGCCATCACCGTCGAGAGCGTCGACGCCGCGATTGCCGCCAGCAGGGCCACGGGCGAGGATGTGGCGTATGTGCTGGGTGGGGCACAGATCTACGCGCTGCTACAGCCAGAGATCGATCAGATGCGCCTGAGTCGGGTCCATGGCCACTTTGCGGGCGATAGTCGGTACCCGTCCTACGACCCCGCCGCATGGGAGCTGCTGGAGGCGATACCCCACGACCGGTTCACCATCGAGCGGTGGCGACGTCGGTGACTACCAGCGGGCATACATAGCCCCGAGCCGATCTCTGGGTATGGAACAGATCACACTCGGCGGGGGCTGCTTCTGGTGCGTCGAGGCTGCGCTGCTGGAGCTCGAGGGGGTCGCATCTGTCACCAGCGGGTATGCGGGTGGACACACGGAAGCTCCGTCGTACCAGGCTGTCTGTTCGGGAACCACGGGCCACGCCGAGGTCGTGCAGGTGCGGTTCGATCCTGCGGTGCTCTCACTCGAGCAGCTCCTGACGGTGTTCATGCAGGTCCATGACCCCACCCAGAAGGACCGACAGGGTCCGGATGTGGGCTCGCAGTACCGGTCGATCATCCTCATCGAGGAGCCCGAGCAGCGGGAGGTCGCCGAGTCGGTCATCGACACCCAGGCGGCCCAGTACAGCAAGCCCATCCAGACGGAGCTCACGCAGCTGGATATCTTCTACCCCGCAGAGGAATATCATCAGCGCTACTTCGAGAAGCATCCCCAGGATGCGTACTGTCGGATGCACGCCGCACCGAAGCAGACGAAGGTCCGCGAGCAGTTCGCAGACCTCGTCTGAGTCACCACGTGGCGTCGGCTGTATCTCGGTGTGTGAACGCTGAGGCGTCTTCCCCGCTGAACTCCGCGACGCGGTGGCCCTCTCCCTCCAGGTAGTACTTCGTGGTCGTCAGTCCCTCGACGCCGACCGGCCCACGTGCATGTGTCTTGCCTGTGGCGATGCCAACCTCTGCACCCAGGCCGTATCGGTAGCCGTCGGCGAAACGTGTGGAGGCGTTGTGGAAGACGCTGGCTGCATCCACCGCCTGCATGAATCGCCGGGCGCGCTGACGGTCCTCGGTGACGATTGCCTCCGTGTGCTTCGAACCATTCGTGTTGACGTGCTCGATGGCCGCATCGAGTGAGGTGACGGTCCCGATCGATAGCTCGAGGTCACCGTACTCCGTCCGCCAATCATCAGGGGTCACCGGATCGAGCGCGACGACCTCCCGGGTCTGTGCGTCACCGCGCAATGTGACCCCTGCGTCCCGCAGTTGCTCGATGAGTGGTGGCAGCACCTCCTCTGCGATCGCATCATGCACCAGCAGTGTCTCCATTGCGTTGCACACTGCGGGGTACTGCGTCTTCGCATCCATGGCGATCGCCGTGGCCATCTCCGGGTCTGCATCGGCATCGATGAACACGTGACAGACCCCCTCGGTGTGCCCCAGCACCGGGATCCGCGTCGACGACTCCACATGTGCGACGAACTCTCCGCTGCCACGAGGCATGACCAGGTCGACCGCATCGTCCCGCTCGAGGACCGTCTCGACATCCTCACGCGCCTCGATCAGGGAACTCCAACCTGATGGGAACATGGTGGTGGCATCCTCGATAATCTGGTGCAGCACCCGGTTCGACTCCGCTGCCTCGCTCCCGCCTTTGAGGATCACTGCATTCCCCGACTTCGCTCCCAGAGCTGCGATCTGCACCAGTGCATCCGGGCGAGATTCGAACACCGCAGCGACTACGCCGAGTGGCACACGCACCTCGAAGAGGTCGAGTCCCGGTGCCAGCTCGCGTGCGTTCACCGTCTGCCCGATGGGGTCTGACTGGTCGGCGACACTCCGGACCATCTCCACGATCGATGCGAGCTTCGCATCGCTGAGCTCGAGACGGTCCACCAGGGCCTGCGAATACCGGCCTGCCGCCAGCTGCTCTTGCGCCTGCTCGACATCCACCGCGTTCGCTGCGAGGATCTCAGCGCTCGCATCCTCGATCGCCGTCGCCATCGCCTCCAACGCTGCATCACGCGTCTCCGCTGTGGTCATCGCAAGCTCCAGCGCTGCGTTCGCCGCGGCATCGACCTTTGCGTCTGTGCTCATACCAACATGGTTGTCGGGACGAATATTGTGCCCACCGGCTCCACCGAAGCCACCCTCGCAAGCACATCGGGCGCCGCACACGCCGTGATGATCGCAGGGATCCCCGCCTCTGCGGCCTCTCGGGCACCACGGATCTTCGTGAGCATCCCCCCAAACTCCACTCTGCTGCTGGCGGACACCAACTGCTCGATCTCCTCGTACTGGGTCGTCACCGCTGCGATCCGCTCTGCGGTCGGCTCTTCGCGTGGATTCTCCGTGTAGACGCCATCGACATCCGTCAGTGTCACCAGGAGGTCGGCCTCCACCCCGACGCTGAGTCCTGCTGCGATCATGTCATTGTCACCGATGCGCAGCTCGGCGGTCGCCAGCGCATCGTTCTCATTGATGATCGGGACGACCCCCCATGCGACGAGCTGCTCGATCGTCTGTCTGAGGTTCTCGAATCGCGAGGGCACACGGAGGTCGTCCTCCGAGATGAGGATCTGCGCGACAGTCGTATCGTACCGGTCGAAGCTCTCCGTGTACGCCCGCATCAGCCGCGACTGTCCGATCGTCGACAGCGCCTGCTGTGTCTGGAGGTCGTCGGCGGGAACCTGCATACGCCCGATGCCTGCACCCACAGCTCCGGATGAGACCACGATCACCGCCTTACCTGCCTCGCGAAGATCCTGTACATCATCGACCAGCTTGTCGATTCGGTCGGTATCGAGATGCGAGCTGTCATCCGTCAGCGAGTTCGTCCCCGCTTTGACGACCACCAGCTCCGCTGCTGCTGCTGCTGCCCACGCCTGCTCGATCGCCGCAGCCTCTGCGGTCTCAGACATCATTGACTTCCGCAGCTAGTTCGGCTGAGCGTCTCGCCGCCGCTTCGAGTGCATCGCCGACCTCCTCGGCGACCGCACTCTCTCGGAGCACACCCATCCCCTCGATGGTCGTCCCCTGCGGAGAGCACACCGCATCGATCAACGACTCGATCGGTACATCGGCAGCTGCGACGGTCGTCGCTGCCCCCTTGAACGTCTGCGTCGCGAGCACCCTGGCATCTGCAGGGGACATGCCTGCCGCGGCTGCCCGGTCCGCCATCGCAGCGATCAGGTAGTAGACGAATGCGGGTCCTGACCCGTTCAGTGCGGTGGCAACATCCATCAGTGACTCGTCGATCTCGACGTAGCTCCCCACCGCATCCAGAATCGCCTGCACAGCTGCATCTGGCGCATCCCAGCTCACCGCCGCGGCCATCTCCCCATACTCCGCTGCCAGATTGGGCATCACCCGCACGACTGACGCAGGCGTGTGCGATCGGACGTACCCCCGCTCTACGCCCGCTGCGATGGTCATCAGCGTCTGCGATGCGGAGAGTTCCAGCTCCTCGAGCACAATCGGCACAATGGTGGGCTTGACCGCGAGTACGACCGTCGGTGCGGTCGCAGCCACCGTGAGGTCATCCGTCGGATGACAGATGTCCTCGACGGCTGCCAACGCATCGGGGTCGATATCGTACCCCGTCAGCGTGAACCCACCATCGCGAGCGAGCCCCGTGATCAGGGACCGCCCCATGTTCCCACAACCGATGACGCTGACCTCGTGCATGTTACAGGTGAGTGTCGGGCGCATGCTTTACCGACTTCGGTTCGACCGACCAGTGCGGCTGATTAAGCCGTATGCTGCCGCATCTCCGGTATGGACACCGCAGGGGCCGACCCCGATAGGGTGATCACGGATGCGCAGTCCCGCGTGGAGGCGCTCTGTGACCGGCATCCCCTCGCGGTGGTGTTGGAGGGTGTCCGGTGGGACACATCATCGCGGGCGAAGCGTCGGGCTGCGGCAGTCCGCCGTCCACGGGTCCCTGGTGCCCGCATCGGCGAGCCGATCGACTGGGCGGCGACCCCATTCGGGCACTGTCCGGATGTGACGCTCGTGCTCACACTCGCGGCCGCCAGGTCACTGGCTCCGACGGTGTGGGATGGTGTGCTCCTGCATGAGCTGGTCCATATCGAACAGTTCCAGCAGTTCGGTGCGACGGACCACGGATCGGAGTTCCGTGCGCGCGCGGAGGCCGTGGGCGCGCCACTGTCCGTCCCGCGGTTCGCCAAACCACGGTATGCACTCAGATGCAGCGCCTGTGAGACGACGGTCGCCGAGCGGTACCGGCGTTCGGCCGTCGTCACCGACCGGCACCGCTACCGGTCAGGCTGCTGTGATGCACCACTGATGCTCATCGAGCACCGGTGACAATCTCCCGCAGTGTGGTGGCGAACGCGCTGACCTCCTCGGGCGTCGTGAAGATGTGCATCGATACGCGGAGTGATCCCCGCAGATCCGGGATGTGCCTGACGATGAACCCCGCATCTGCGAGGGCACTGACCGTCGCCTCAGGATCGTCGACCCGGAGGGTGACGATGCCCGTCTCCCCGGGGCTGCCGATGGGTGCGACGACCCCTGCCACAGCCTCGATCAGCTGCTGTGCCCGCGATCGGTTCCACCTCGTCACCGCCTCCATTCCGATGGGGCCGATCTGATCGAGTGCCGCGGTGAGTCCGGCCAGCGGCCCCACCGCCCGTGTCCCGAGTTCGAACCGACGTGCATCTGGGTGCCACCTGAACCCCTCATCGTCGGTGTCGACCCCGGCGAATCCAACCGTCGCCGGGTGCAGGTCCTCGACGGCGTCTGGATGAATGACAAGCACCCCTGCGCCCCACGGTGCCATGAGCCACTTGTGTCCTGCGAAGGCCACCATGTCTGCACCCCACCGCTGGATGTCGACCGGTCGTTGGCCCACCGCCTGGACCGCATCGACGAGCACCCTGGCACCCGCATCATGTGCCTCCTCGACGATGGCCTTTATCGGGAGCACCGTCCCGTGCGTCCAGCTGACCGCACTGACGACCACGAGGTCCGCCTCCATCACCGCCGTGCTGAACCCATCCATATCCAACTCACCCCCACTCGCATCGATGGTGGTGATCGAAACGCCACGCCGCTGCTGCCGCTGCAGTGGCAGCTGCGCGGCCCCATGTTCGATGCTCGTCTGCACGACCGTCTGCCCCGGCTTGAGATCACAGGCAAGGATGCCCGCGTTGATGGCTGCGGTCGTGCTCTGTGTGAATGCCACCATCGCTGGGGTGGCACCCACGAAGTCGGCGACCCGTTCGCGCGCCATGTCTGTGATCTCAGCGGCGACACCATACGGATCCGCCGCACTGCCATGCCGACGGAGCGCTGCTGCCACCGCATCCTGCACGGTCGTCGTCACCGGTCCGGATGCGCCGGTGTTGAGATACACCAAGGAGTCCGTGATCGGCAGATCTGCGCGGAGCGTCTGCTGGTCCATACGCCACCTGGACGCACGACGAAGTTCAATTCGCTGGTGGTGACCCGAACGGCTTTGCTTCGCTCCCCTCACCTGCGGAGTATGCCTCATGTTGTCAGTGTCGGCAGTATCAATCTGGATTACACTGCCATGGTGCCTGAGCAGTGGATCGCCCAGCGCCGCGCTGAGTACCCATGGTTCCCCGCAGCCGGGGCGACCGTGGGTGTCGAGGCGGTGCCGGACGAGCTGGCGACGATGTACGATCAGCTCAGCTTGGGTGGGAAGGGTGCCAATCAGGCCGTGGCCGCTGCCGCGATGGGTGTGGATGTCACACTCGTGGGGGCAGTCGGAACGGACTCGACGATGCCCATCCGCCGATTGTTGCGCTCACGCGGAATGGATGTCAGTGCGACACAGACCATCGACGCTCAGACGGGGACCGCGTATGTCGCCGTCGATCCGACGGGTGAGAACTACATCATCATGCGATCGGGGGCAAACGCAGAGGTGACCGGAGCGATGCTGATCGATGCACTCGAACGGTTACACCGCGCCGATGTGGTGTGTCTACAGAATGAGCTGCCACCGGAGGCAACGATGGCTGTGCTTGACACACTGGAGGAGATGGACGACCGTCCGCTCGTGATCTTCGATCCATCTCCGATCGACGGTGCCGCCGACATCCTCACGCATCCCGCGGTCGATGTCACCAAACCCAATGCACATGAGTACGATGCGCTCGCGCCCGTGTGGGAGGTGTTCGATGGGGTGGTCTGTCAGACCCGGGGGGCTGAGGCCGTCCTCATCGATGGCGCAGATCTCGACCGCACCAGCCGCGAGCCCCCGGAGCTGTCGGCGGTGAACACCACCGGATCGGGTGACATCTTCATCGGCACGCTCGCAGCGGCACTCGCACGCGAGGTCGACCTCGATACGGCGATCGACCGGGCGATGGTCGCGGGATCGCTCGCCGTGCAGCTCCCGACGGTCCACCAGAGTGTCCCCGCACCTGCGGCGATCGATGCGATGCTGCGCACCGACCGATAGCTACTCACCACACAAGTGCTGTCGTATCACTAATCTGTCCATGTCAATCACCGCGAAAGTGTATCTCGAGCATCCGAATCTCGCGCTGGTTCCCACGATTCGACGGGTCCCCGATGCGCAGATCCGGGTCATCATGCAGGGGACGACCGACCCGGGTGCGACTGCGTTCCCATTCCTGATCGAACATCCCGATGCGGGTGTGGTCGAAGCAGCACTCACAGCGGACCCAACTGTGGCACGGTTCGAGTGCCTCGACCGTACCGACGATATGGGGATCTACCGTATCGAACACAGCACGGAGGCCCGTCTGATCAGCTCGGTGGTGACCCGCGCGAACGGTCTGCTGATGCGCACCGAGACGGAAGATGCCGGGTGGGTCGTGCATCTGCTGCTACCTGATCGGGAGGCTCTCACCGCCGTGTGGACCTACGCAGGCGACCAGGAGATGCGTCTAGATATCATCGAGATCTACACGAATGAGCGCACAGATGGCGCGCAATCATACGGGCTGACGGGGCCGCAACGCGAGGCGATCCAGACAGCCTTCGCACAGGGCTACTTCAATGAGCCCCGGGATGTGAGTCTCACTGATCTCTCCGAGGAAATGTCCCTGTCATCGACGGCGATGAGTGGGCGCCTTCGGCGGGGTTTGCGGAACCTGATCGGTGCGACGATCGGTGAACGGAAGCGCTGACCGACCACTTTTGAATTTAAAGGCACTCCCTATTCAACATCATCCTTTATTGAGATTACCTCTCACTCTCCGGTGGAATGGCATCTAACGACCACCCGAACTACCCCAGTGTCGACCAGTCTGACCGGGTCCTGCCACGGAATCTGCGGCAGACCGGCGATCCCGGCATCCAGATGTTGATCTCGACGCGGGTACGCAAGTCACCCTTCTTCGACCGATCGTACAATCAGGAGGGTGCGTGGCGCTGCACCGTCTACAACCGTATCTACCACCCTCGCGGCTACGTAAAGCCTGAGGACGGCGGCGCGATGAAGGAGTATGAGGCGCTGACGGAGAAGGTCACACTGTGGGACGTCTCCGTCGAACGTCAGATCCGTGTCAAGGGACCGGATGCGGAGGCGCTGACAGACTATGTGATCACACGCGATGCGACGGCGATCGAGCCGATGCGTGGCAAGTACGTGATCCTGTGTAACGAGCGGGGTGGCATCCTCAACGATCCCGTCTTGTTGCGGATCGCGGAAGACGAATTCTGGTTCTCGATCAGCGACTCGACGCTCATGCAGTGGATCCAGGGCGTCAACGTCGGGATGGGCTTCGACGTCGAGATCGATGAGATCGATGTGACGCCACTGCAGATTCAGGGGCCGCTGTCGGAGGATGTCATGGTCGATGTCGTCGGTGATGCGGTCTCAGACCTCCCCTACTATGGGCTCCTTGCAGCGGAGATTGGGGGTGCACCAGTCATCGTGAGCCAGACCGGGTTCTCTGGTGAGGCGGGATACGAGATCTACGTGCAGGATGCGATGGAGAACGCCGAGCGGGTCTATGACCCCGTGCTCGCGAGTGTGAAGGATCATGGCGGGATGGCGATCGCACCGGGTCACCACCGACGGATCGCCGCGGGCATCCTCTCGTGGGGCCAGGATATGGACCACGAGACCTCCCCCTTCCAGGTCAACCTCGGCTATCATGTCCGGGACGACAAGGAGGGTGACTACATCGGCAAGGAGGCGCTTGAGGCGCAGAAGGCGCAGGTCGAAGCCGGTGAGTACCCGTTCGCACTCAAGCTGATCGGCCTCAAGATGGCCGGTGAGCCCATACAGGAGTATGCGACGGACTTCTGGCTGATCTCAGACCCAGACTCGGGCGAGGAGGTCGGGTACATCACATCACCATGGTGGAACCCTGACCTGGATACGAACATCGCCCTCGGCTTCGTCCCTGCGTCGACGCTCCAGGCGGCGACGGATACCCCGCTGAACGACGAGATCTACAGTGAGGAGCTCGATGTGGAGTTCGCGGTCCATCTCCCCGATGAGTACGCGGAGACACCCGGCGAGCCGGTCTACGCGACGGTGGCACCGGTGCCGTTCAAGGAGTCAGTCAACGCATCCGCTCGGGAGCAGGAGAAGCTGGGCATCGATATCAGCTAGACCGCCACAACACCGTTTTTGTCCTTTTTTCACGCTGCTTCGAGCCGCTGCTGCCGCCATCGCTCGAGGTCCTCAGTGTTGTTGAACGTGTAGATGTGCAGCCCCCGGAGGTCGTAGTGCGCATCATCTGCGACTGCCGCAAGCCCCTCGACCAGGTCATCTGGTGTGTACACGCCTCTCGAGCCGATCACCTGTCGGATGGTGTCGACGATACCAGTCGTCTTCCTGAGGAACCGGACCGAATCGCCCACACCCACCTTCGCGGAGATCTTCAGCAGCTTCTGGTAGTTCATGACACCGGGGATGCCGACCTCGATGGGGAGGTCGATCCCCGCTTCTCGGATCGAATCGATCCACTCCACGATCGTCTCTGAATCATAGCACAGCTGCGTCACGATGTACGTCGCATATGGCGCCTTCGCGGCCATCGCTGACTGCAGCATCTCATCATCGATGAACGCATGGCCCTCGGGGTACCCGGTGATGCCCACGTCATCGAATGGATGGCCGATCTCCTCCATCGCCTCCAGCAGGTCGAGCGCCGACTCATACGGTCCATCTGGGTCCTCACGGTCGCCGCCTGGAACAAAGATGTCGTCAATCCCCGCCTCATCGAGTGCATCGATAATCCACCGCAGCTGCTGGGGCCCCTCGACGTACCGCGCGGCGATATGTGGGACGACCCGATAGCCCGCAGCCGCAGCCGCAACCGACTGCTCCACGGTCGTCTCGATGCCGAGCTGCGGCGAGGTCGTCACGGCGATCTCTGCCATCTCGGGGAGCTCCCCGAGTTCCCCATCGAAGCTCTGGAACGGCATGAGTTCGAAGCGGGCATCACTCAACAGTCGGGCCAGCGGCGGTCCCGATGAGCTCTGGGTGTCAATCGACATAGTTCATCTCACCTCCGGAGTGACTTGTCTCTTCAGGTGACATGTGATGCTCATGCACGGCCTCCTGATGGGGTGCTGCGCAGCCGCTCGCAGACCACCGATCGGTCGACATCCTTCGCCTCGGCGGTCGCCATCCTGCACAGCACCAGGTCCAGCACTCCCAGGTCTGCGAGGAGCTCCCGGCAGCTGTGCTGATCCAGGTCGAGTCGGCTTGCCACCTCGTACACGGTCCGGCAGTCCGCGACGGCCGTGACGAACTGGTCAGGATCGACGCCGGACGGGAGCTCAGTCTCCGGAATCTCGACAGCATCGGGCCTCTCTTGCACCGTCGCTGGCTCATGGATGCCAGCCTGCATCATATACCGCCGCACGGTCTCGCCAGACACGTCCATATCGATCCGCTCACTCATCTCCTCGAACGTCTCACAGCGGTCATACAGCTGCCTGAGGTACGGGATATCATCGTACGGGCGCAGCTCAGGTGTGCGCATCTCAGCAAGTGCGGCATCGATCGGGTCGATCTCCACTGTCGACACCGGTTGGATGTACGGATCGATGGTCAACCCGACCGTCAGCACCGGCGCACCGTCGTCCACGTTCACCTGCCGGATCTCTGCGGTGACATCCACCATCTCGAATTCGTCCAGGATGGCCGTGTCCAACTCGTATCGGAGGGTGACCACCGAGCCATCATGTTCGATCGGCTGCTGGACGATGAGTGGATGATCCTGCCCGGACTGCAGTCCCCCGATGGGCACCTCCAACTGTGCACGGACCGTCCCATCCGCGTCCGCCATCTGTACAGCTGCCTTGCCGATCGCACCAGCCGCCCGCTCGATTCGCGAGATGATCTGCGTGATCGCATCGAAAGATGTGGCGGCGTTCGTTGACATATGCTACTGCACCGCACAGCACTCTGTCACTTAGCGGTGCATGCGGAATGATGAAGGACTTTAAGTATCCGTGTCGATGGCGACCGAAGCGACCCGCTCCCCTGCGACGATCGCACCTCCGACTGATCGGGAGTACAACAGCCCATCGACCGGTGCACTGACTTCCTCCAGGGAATCGAATCGCATCGGATCGAAGACCGTCCCAAGGACGCTCCCAGCAGCCACCCTCTCACCGACCTCGCACCCCCCTGCCGGCTCGAACAGTCCAGCTGTCCGCACGCGCACGCTGTGACCCGCATCGACCCACTGCTGCGATGCGCCCGAGGTGGTCGTCGTCGGCTCCCCACCAACACAGCGTTGCACGACCGCCAACACGGCATCAGCCCCCGCGGTGACCATCTCCGGATCGAGTGACCGGGAGTCCCCCAATTCGAGGGTGATCGCAGTGATCCCCGCCGTCGATGCTGCGTCTCGGAGCGTCTGCGCGCCGGCGGTACCGGTATCTTCCACCCTGATGATGGGCCACTCGGTCACCGCTGCCAGCGCCACCGCGTCTCCATCTGTCGCCACCCGGGCATGCGGTGTCATCCTCGGGGTCCCAGTGTGCAGATCGATCACCACGTCTGCATCCTCCAGCATGTGCCAGTATGCTGCGCACATCCGCTCGACCAACGTTCCAGTGGTGTCCCCCGGCCAGCTACGATTGAGATTCGGGTTCAACACATCGTAATCGCCAGGGGTCATGTAGGACCGGTGGTCGAACGCCAGCGGGTTCATCACGGGGACCAGCGTGACATCGCCAGCGATGTCCGCGGGGTCGAGCATCTCGATGAGCCGTCGGAGTACCACCACCCCGGCAAGCTCGATCCCATGTTGGGTCGCGACGATGACGACATGCGGTCCGGCCCCCCCCTGGAGGTGGTGCCGATACGCGCGGAGACGCCGACCAGATGGGAGCCGATCGAGCGAGATCGTATCGACCGACCACTCTGCATCCACCATGCGCAGTAGATGGCCGCTGGCTGCATAACTGTCTGCGGACATCAACGCATTAGCCAGCCCCCCCCATCTGTAGCGTATGCATCTCGCAGAGCTGACCTGGGATACGACCCCCACCGATCCGGATGCGGTCCTCCTCCCTGTCGGTAGCACCGAACAGCACGGTCCACATGCGCCCTTGGGGACCGATACCATCACGGCGGGTGAGGTGGCACGTCGCACCGCTGAGCGTTCCACAGATGAGCTGCTGATCGCACCTCCGATCCCGGTCGGCGTGGCAGCAGAGCACCGACAGTTCCGGGGGAGCCTCTGGGTGTCTGCAGACACCTTCCAGGCCTATGTCGGGGAGGTGGTCAGGGCACTCACGTCCCATGGCTGGCACCGCATCATCATCGTGAACGGCCACGGTGGCAATGTTCCCGCCCTAGAGATCGTGACCGCAGAACTGACACGCGAGCTGTCCGCGCGGGTGGTGCCGTTCACCTGGTTCGATGCGGTCGACGCAGAGTACCGGGGGCAGATGGGCCATGGTGGCCCGATCGAGACGGCGGCGATCCAGGCGACCGCGCCGGAACTGATCGATGAGTCGCAGCTGGAGGCCGCCGCTGTCGATGGCGCCGAGCGGTGGGGTCGGTGGTCGGGCCGAACCAACGTTGCGGTCGACACGGATGAGTTCACCACCAGCGGTGCGGTCGGTGACCCCCGCACCGCGAGTGCGGAGTTGGGTGCTGCCGTGTTGGATGCGGCCACCGGTGAGCTGCTCGCGCTCGTCGATGCGCTGACAGCGATGACTGATTGAGGGGGGCGCAGTGGGGTCTGCACATATCCAATCATACGCTTGACACGATGTGGACACCTCGGCTCGGCGACATCTATTTGTCTGACGCATCGTACCCTGCAACAGATCCATGGAACCGACACAGACCCAGCCGGAATCAGCCCATACCGTCATCGTGGGCGCAGGCATCGTGGGGTGCAACCTGGCGTACCAGCTCACGCAGATGGGCGTCTCCGATGTGGTTGTCGTCGATCAGGGCCCCATGCCGACGACAGGCGGCTCCTCCACACACGCACCAGGCATCATGTTCCAGACGGCCGAGTCGAAGGAGCTGTGCCAGTTCGCGGACTACAGCCGGCGGCTCTACTCCGAGCTCGAGAGTATCGACGGCACGCAGGCCTATCAGGAGGTCGGCGGCATTGAGGTGGCGCGCAGCGAGGAGCGCATGGCCTTCCTGCAGCGGCGGGTCGAGTACGCACTGGCGTACGGCATCGAGGACCCACAGCTGCTGAGCCCAGCGGAGGTCACCGAACATCTCCCGCTGGTGGACCCCGATGTCATCCTTGGCGGGTACTACTCCCCGACGGACGGACAGGTCTCCGGTGTCGTCGCATGTGATGCGCTCGCCCGTGAGGCGATCGCTGCCGGGGCGACCTTCGTTCCCCACACGCAGGTGCAGGATGTCGGGATCAGCGACGGTCGGGTGACGAGTGTCCAGACCGAACAGGGCACGATCGCGTGCGAGCGAGCGGCCATCACCACGAACATCTGGGCCAGACAGCTGGGGGAGCGAATCGGGGTCCACCTACCCGTGACGCCGGTGGAGCATCAGTACACGATGACCGAGCCGCTCGCGGAGCTGGCCGATGCGGCAGTCGATGTCACCGATCACCCGCTGTATGAGAACTACGAGGGGGTCTCCGGCGTCAAGGCCCAGCGGTTGCTGGCGCCTCCACACCGGCCCATCCTCCGCGACCAGGACAACGCGATGTACTACCGCACCCACGGTGATGCGTACGGGATCGGCTCGTACAACCACGAACCGATCGTCCCGCATCCGGACGATCTGGGTCGCAACGAGGATGGTCCCGAGCAGGGCTCGGTGCATCCGTTCACCGAAGAGCACATGAACAGCCCGACACATCCGGACCGGCCGCACAAGGCCCCCCGTACTGCGAGCGATGAGCTGCTACCGGCGACCGCAGGCGTCCCGCTGGAGTACAAGTACAACGGCATGTTCGCCGAGTCCCCCAATGGCCTGCCCATCATCGGGCCCGTCGAGTCGGTCGAGGGGCTGTGGGTCGGCGCCGCGATCTGGGTCACCCACGCTGGTGGTGCAATGAAGGCGATGGCAGAGTGGATGACGTCGGGTGTCCCGCGACTGGACACCGGTCCGATCGATGTGGCACACTGTGACGTCAACCGGTTCGATGCCCACGAGGGCTCCTGGGAGTACACGCACGACATCGGCGGCGAGGAGTACCGCATCGTCTACAACATCATGCACCCGAAGTGGGTCTGGACGGACCACCAGCGGGACATCCGCCGCACCCCGATGTACCACAGCCACCGCCGACTCGATGCAGAGCTGTGGGCAGAGGCGGGCTGGGAGGAGCCACACTGGTACGACTCGAACGCTGACCTGGTCGCGCGCTACGATGAGCAGATCCCCGACCGGGATGCGTGGACGGGCAAGTACTACTCGCCGATCGAGGGCGCCGAGGCGATCCACGTCCGCGAGCATGTAGGGCTGCATGACATGACGGCCTTCAACAAGATGGAGGTCATCGGTGCGAACGCACCGGAGTTCATCCAGCACCTCTGCACCGGTGACATGCAGCTCTCGGTGAACGATGTCAAGTACACGCTGCTGTGCAACGAGGACGGTGGGGTGCGCGCGGACGTCACCGTCACCCGGCTCGGGCAAGAGCGCTATCTCATCCTCACGACCGGTCGCGAGGTGGGCAACAACCACGTGGCCTGGGTCCGCTCTCAGGCCCCTGATGGGGTGTATGTAAATGACGTCACCTCCTCGATGGCGGCGATGGTGTGCACGGGTCCGAAGGCCCGCGAGGTGCTCGCGCCCATCTGCGATGCGGACCTCTCCGATGAGGCCTTCCCGTTCTTCAGCGCCCAGCAGTTCTACGTGCGGAACGTCCCCGTCACCGCGCTGCGGGTCTCATATGTGGGCGAACTCGGATGGGAGTTCTACACCCCCTCCGAGTACGGGGAGACGCTCTGGGAGTACATCATGGCCGCGGGGGCCGATGCGGACATCCGGCCGTTCGGCAGTGGGGCGCTCAACGCCCTGCGCCTGGAGAAGGGGTTCCGGCTGTGGGGGGTCGACCTGCACACCGAGCACACGCCGTATGAGGCGGGGCTGGGGTGGGCCGTGGATCTGGACACCGACTTCATCGGCCGGGATGCACTGGCGGCGATGGCCGACGGCGGCAGCCCCCGTCACCAGGTGGCGTGTCTCACGCTGGACGACCCCGATGCGGTGATCCTGAGCGAGCGACCCGTGCTCGTGGAGGATGAGCCGGTGGGCTACGTCCACAGCGCAGAGTACGGGTACACCGTCGGCAGCTGCATCGCATACACGTACCTCCCGCCGGAACATGCGACCCCTGGGACCTCCGTGGAGGTCCTGTATGAGGGCCAGCGGTACCCGGCGACGGTCCGTGAGGAGCCGCTGGCATAGAGCTGTAAGCGGACTGTCAGGATGAGGAGCGGTCTGAGTCGTGCTATGTCGCCTCAGCACCCCAGCACGGCCCAGAGACCCCGTTCACCGCTGACTTTATGACGCTCACGTCATCACCGTGACCTACCATCATGAGCAGTTCCTCGCTTCCAGATCATGCCGAGACGGTTATCATCGGCGCAGGTGCGGTCGGGTGCAGCGTCGCGTATCATCTGAGTGAACTGGGCGCAGAGGACATCCTCGTGCTCGACCAGGGACCATTGCCGATCACCGGTGGGTCATCGGTGCATGCGCCGGGCATCATGTTCCAGACGTCACCGTCGAAGGTGATGACGAAGACGGCCTACTACACTAGTCGGCTCCTGCAGGATGCGGGGGTGTACGCGGAGGTCGGCGGCATCGAGGTCGCACGCACCCCTGAACGCATGGACTTCCTCCAGCGACGGGTGGAGTACGCCACGAGCTACGGCCTCCCGGATCCGCAGCTCCTGACGCCGGAGGAGGTGGCCGAGCATCTCCCGCTCGTCGACCCCGAGCAGATCCTTGGTGGCTACTACTCGCCCTCCGACGGCCGGGTGGATGCCATCGGTGCACTGCAGTGGTACATGCAGGAGGCGGACGCGACGTTCGTCGGTGAGACGACGGTCACGGACATCGACATCGACGCAGGGGCCGTCCGTGCAGTCGAGACCGACGCCGGGGTCGTCACCTGTGAGCGGTGTGTGCTGGCGACGAACAACTGGGGCCACCAGACGGGTCGGCTCGCCGGGGTCGACCTGCCGATCGCACCGGTCGAGCATCAGTACGTGGTGACGGAACCGATGGACGAGCTCGCGGAGTACGACTCGTCAATCGGGGAGAACACCACGGGGCTGACCGTCCCCGGCGACCGGATGATCCCCGAGGTCATGAGCCAGGCCCCGACACAGCCCGTCGGTCGTGATCAGGACAACTCGCTGTACTTCCGGAACCACGGTGATTCGCTGGGCATGGGGTCGTACAACCACATCCCCCTGCCCGTCGAGCCAGACGCGATGGGTCAGAACACCGACATGCAGGCCTCCGTGCGGTCGTTCACCCCCGAACACTGGTACAGTCCCACACATCCCGACCGGTCCAAATCACCGAAGCAGGCATTCGACGAGCTGCTGCCGGCGAGCAGGGATGCTGAGTACCGTGCGACGGAGAACGGCATCTTCGTGTTCACCCCCGATGGCATGCCAGCGATCGGCCCCTTCACGGCCGTCGATGGCCTCTGGAGTGCCCTGGCGATCTGGTGGACACACTCTGCGGGGTACGCGCACATCCTCGCGCAGTGGATGGAGACCGGTGCACCGCGCCTGGAGGAGACGCTGATTGACATCGGTGCGATCCACGTCGAGCGCTTCGGCCCTCATGCCGGTCACCGGGAGTACTTCCTGGACCGGGGCGCCGAGCAGTATCGGCAGGTCTACAGCATCGTCGAGCCCCGCTGGCAGACGGGCGAGCACCGCAACCTGCGCCGCAGCCCCTTCTACGCACGCCAGGAGGCACTCGGGGCGGAGTTCTACCAGTCCGGTGGCTGGGAGAGCGCGCAGTACTACCACACCAACGCAGACCTCGTCGGGCGGTACGCCGGTCAGATCCCAGAGCAGACGGGATGGGTGGGAATCAACCGGTCACCGATCGAGGGCGCCGAGCACCTGCACACGCGCGAGCACGTCTCGATGTTCGACATGACCGCCTTCAGCGACATCATCGTGCGTGGCAGCGGTGCGACGGCGTTCCTCCAGCGGATGTGCAGCAACGACATCGAGATGCCGATCGGCCGCGTCCGCTACAGCCTGCTGTTGAACCCTGCAGGTGGGATCATCGGGGATGTCACCGTCGTGCGTACCGGCGAGGAGGCGTACATGGTGACGACCGGCGGTGGCAACTCCCCCAACATCCATGGCGGTTGGCTCCAGGAGCATGCCCCCGAGACGGTGGCGGTGCACATCGAGGAGGGTGCCCGCACCGCGATCGGGCTCTGGGGTCCGAAGGCCCGCCTGCTCCTGCAGCGGCTGACCGATGCAGACCTCTCAGATGCGGGATTCCCGTACTTCAGCGCCCAGGAGATCCATGTGGGTGAGGTCCCTGTCAGAGCACTCCGTGTGTCGTATGTGGGCGAGCTGGGCTGGGAGCTGTGGGCACCGGTGGAGTACGGTGACCGACTGTGGCAGCTACTCGCCGATGCGGGTCAGGACCTGGATGTCCGTCCGATGGGTGCGGGTGCGCTGGAGTCGATGCGGCTGGAGAAGGGGTACCGGCTGTGGGGCACCGACATCGACACCGATGCGACTCCGGTCGAGGCGGGGCTACAGTTCGCGGTCGACCTGGACACCGAGTTCATCGGGCGCGGTGCGGTCGCTGCTGTCGCCGACGGGGGAGTCGCCACATCGATCGTCCCCATCACCCTGGATGCGGATCCGACCATCATGCTCACCGGGCGCCCGATCTACGCGGACGGCACCCAGATCAGCTACGTCCAGGCGGCAGACTACGGGTACAGCATCGGTGCCTCGATCGTGTATGCGTACCTGCCGACAACGTACGCCGATCCCGGCACGTCGGTCTCGATCCACTCGGAGGGGCAGGCGTACCCCGCGACGGTCCGGGAGGAGCCGCTCTTCGACCCTCAGCGCACGAAGCTGCTGCCCTGAGGTCCCCCATGTCGACACTCCCGGTCACCTACGAGGACATCATCGCAGCACGTGACCGCCTGGATGACCCCCGTGTGGTGAAGCCCACACCGACGGAACGCAGCACATCACTGGGGGAGATGGTGGATGCGGATGTGATCCTGAAGCTCGAGCATCTGCAGTGGACGGGGTCGTTCAAGACACGGGGGGCGTACAACAAGATCGTCCAGGATGTCGACCGTGGCATCGACGCGTTCATCGCCGCCAGCGCCGGCAACCACGCGCAGGGCGTGGCGCTCGCAGCGACGACCTGCGGGGCGACGGCGACGATCATCATGCCCGAGAATGCCCCGCAGGCGAAGGTCGACGCCACCCGCGGATACGGGGCGGAGGTGCGGCTCGTCGGCAAGGACTTCCAGGCGGCGATGACCCATGCGCAGGAGCTCGTCGAGTCCACAGATGCTGCCTTCGTCCATGCGTATGACGACCCCGACATCATCGCCGGCCAGGGCACGCTCGGTCTAGAGATGCTCGAGCAGGTCCCCGATGTGGACACCGTGTTCGTCCCGATCGGCGGTGGTGGCCTCATCAGTGGGATCGCCACGGCGATCAAGCATGACCGTCCGGAGACCCGTGTGGTCGGCGTGCAGGCGGCCGGAGCATCAACCGTGCATGAGAGCCTGCAGAAGGGCATCCCGGTCACGTTGGACTCGGTCTCGACGATCGCCGACGGCATCGCGACTGGTGGAATCTCCGAGACCACCTTGACACTCATCGACGAGCACGTGGATGCGGTGGTCACCGTCACCGACACAGAGATCGCAGACGCAATCATGCTGCTCATGGAGCGAGCCAAGCAGGTCGTCGAGGGCGCCGGTGCTGCGGGGGTCGCGGCAATGCTCGCCAGAGAGGTCGATGTCAGCGGCGAGACGGTCATCCCACTGCTGTGTGGTGGGAACCTGGACATGACCGGCCTGCAGACCACACTGGTCCATGCGCTCACGAACCGTCGCCAGCGCATCCGCATCCGCGTGCGCATCGACGACCGGCCGGGGCAGATGGCGACGCTGAGTGGCCTCATCGCGGAGTGGGGGGCGAACATCCATTCGGTGCGACACGACCGGTCGGTCGCGGACCTCGAGGTGGGCGAGGCGTATCTGGTGTTCACGGTCGCGACCGCAGGTGCGGACCATGCCGATGCGATCGTCACCGCGATTGCGGATGCGGGGTATGCGGTCTCGACCGAGTAATCCTCACGAACCTTACCGAACCTTTATTAATTTTAACCCAAATTAGGAATTAGGTTGGCAGCACGACACGTGCCACCACACCTGACGGTGCCATGTCTCCGCCGGCGTGTGGGCCCAACCAGCAACTGACAACGATACCATGAGACGAAAACACACATCGGAGGGTCGTTATGGCTGACTCCGACTCGGGACAGGCAGGACAGGCATCGGATGGGCTCCAGGTGGAGCTGTTCCATCCAGAAAGTGACCGATCACCCGGTGATACCAACATCCAGGGCTTCGGCTTCGACATCCATCCGGTTGTCTTCCCCCTCGCGGTGGTGCTCATCGCCGTCTTCATCGCCGCGACGATACTCCTCGGGGATGCGGCTGCGGGTGTGTATGACGGGATCTTCAATGCGATCAATGTGAACTTCGGGTGGTTCTACATCCTCGCGGTCAACATCTTCATCCTCGCGCTGGTGTACTTCGCACTGAGCAAGTACGGGAAGATCCGACTCGGCGGCGTATACGCCGAGGAGGAGTTCAGCACGTTCTCATGGATGGCGATGTTGTTCAGTGCGGGGATGGGTATCGGCTTGATGTTCTGGAGCGTCGCAGAGCCGATGTGGCACATGAACACCGGCGGAGGGAACCTCTTCCCGTACGCTGGTGGAATCGGAGCGGAGGCGACCGGCGCTTCCGCCCAGGCGGCGCTCGCGACCACGATCTTCCACTGGGGGTTCCACCCATGGGCGATCTACGGCCTGGTCGCGCTCGGCCTGGGGTTCTTCTCCTTTAATCGCGGACTACCGCTGACGTTCCGCTCCGTGTTCTACCCGTTGCTTGGTGACCGGATCTACGGCTGGCCCGGGCACGTCATCGACCTGATCACGGTCTTTGCGACCCTCTTCGGGCTGGGCACCTCGCTCGGTCTCGGTGCACAGCAGATCGCAGCGGGCCTCAACATTGTCGGCGGCATCCCGAGCGGGACGACCACGCAGGTGGGCGTCATCGCCGTGGTGACGGGCATCGCGACGCTGTCGGTCGCCGCAGGGCTGAACAAGGGTGTCAAACGGCTGAGCCAGCTGAATGTGTACATCATGCTTGCGTTCCTCGCGTTCATCCTCGCGGTCGGACCGACGCTGTTCCTGCTCGATGGGATCGTGCAGTCGATCGGCTTCTACCTGCAGAACTTCTTCGAGATGTCATGGTGGACGGACAGCTTCTTCGCCGCAGGAGCGGCGGGAGCACTCGGTGGCGGCGCCCGAGGGAGCGGCTACGCAGACTGGGGCCACTTCTGGACCGTCTTCTACTGGGGCTGGTGGCTGGCGTGGTCACCATTCGTGGGGCTGTTCATCGCCCGCATCTCCCGTGGGAAGACGATCCGACAGATGGTCATCGGGGTGCTGCTGATCCCGACGACGTTCTCGGCGATCTGGCTGGGTGCCTTCGGTGGTGCTGCGATCTTCGCAGACGTCACATTGGGTGCAGGGATCGCCTCGACGGTCTTCGACCAAGGGAACGCGTTCGCGATGTTCGCGATGCTCGATTCATACCCGCTGTCATCGATCACATCGGTGGTGGCCATCCTGCTCGTGACGACGTTCTTCGTCACCTCGTCTGACTCTGGATCACTGGTCGTCGACCACCTGACCTCAGGTGGCAAGCACGATGTCCCCCGTGGACAGCGGATCTTCTGGGCGGTCACCGAGGGTGCCGTCGCGGCGGTCCTGCTGATCGGTGGCGGACTGAGTGCTCTGCAGACCGCATCGATCACCACCGGCTTGCCGTTCGCCGCGATCTTACTGATCATGGTCTACTCCACATACGTAGGTCTCAACAGTGAGTACGCGATCCTCATGTCGGAGGAGTTCCGCGAGCGCGTCAAGGAGATCGCACAGTCTGGGGAGGAGGTGGAGATCCCCGGAGCGATGTTCCCGGGCGACGTCCGCGACGCAGAGACCGACGACTGACCGACCGCACGTCGATTTTTTTCGCGCTTTACCCGTTCAGTAGTACTTCCACTCGTCGTCATCCGACCCGCGATGCAACTCATCAGGGTCCTCGGGGGTGTCTGTGGGCCACATGAGTGTCCCTGTGTACGCCCGGTAGGCGAATGCGCCTGCTGCGAGGACGATCAGCACCAGCACCAGTGTCCCCGCTATCGTCACCAGTTCGATGAAGGGCAGCTCGATGCCCGCCTGGGCGAGTGCAATCATGACCAGTACTAGGATCGTGCGCTACTAAACCCTCACCGCCCGGGAACATCCCGCTCTGCGCTTGCTGTGAACCAGCGACGGATGAGTCCCCCTACCCCCCAACTCACGATCACCAGCCACAGGACGGCAGCCAGCCGCAGCTCCACAGCCATCACAACCCCTGCCAATGCAGCGGCAATCGAGACTGTTGCACCCACATGGGATGTGCTCAACATCCCAGCGACGGCGGTTGCCACGACTGCGAAGCCGACGACACCGACACCCCCGATGACCACCGCGGCGAGGCCCAAACTGATCGACTGCATGCTGAATGCGCCCAGGCGCAGCTGTGCCAGCTGTGACCCACCATACACCACCGCAAGTAGCAGCGCCCCTTGGGCGATTACCCCCGCACCCAACGACCGGAACGGTCGCGCGTTCGACGCTCGCATCGCACGTGTGGGGAGGTCCGCCCTCGATTGCAGCAACAATGCGGTCCCGACGCCGACCACGACGGCCGCAGTGAGCACACGAGCGGCGGTATCGAGCTGCGTGATCTCGGCAATCTGCATGAGCGCACTGTACACATCCTCGATGCGGACGTCATCTGCTTAAACCCGATGCGGCCGCCAGCGGGCTTTTAATCGTCCCGAGATTACTGGATGTATGTCAAGCCGCCCTACCGCGGTCGAATCCATCCGTGCAGCTGTTGGGGCGGTCATCAAGCACCTCCAGGCAGGCGATGAGATGGAGAACTTCAGCCTCGCAATCCCGGATGCACAGACGACGACGGTCGACAGCGTCCAGGGGTGGGATGCCCGCCCACCGGTGATCGTCACCTGTCCAGGATGTGACTCACAGATCCCGCAGCGACGGTCCGACGCCGAGTTAGACTGTCCCGGGTGTCACCGCAGCTACACCGCCCGCCAGATCGGCGAGCTGGAGCTGGAGATGATGGTGTGTCCTCGCTGCGGCGAGCAGATGGATCATGGGGTACGCCATCCGATGCTGTTCGATGTACCTGAATGGGCGACATGCCCGGCATGCCAGTACCACTGGGACCTCGATCACTGGTTCCCCCGCTCGAACCACTGGTGGTGAGCGCGAATGGCTAAGGGTCGGCCCTGCGATAGCCGATTATGACTGAGGCAACACTCGCGCCATTCGTCCTCGCGGGGGCGACCGGAGTCGTCGGACTCTTCGCACTCTGGGCGTTCATCGCGGGTGAACTGATGGCCGCCGGGGTCTCACTGTTGGTGGTGACGTTCACCATCTACCTGCGTGAGACCCGGTACTGAATCTTACTTCCGCTCGCCTCGTCGCACGATCGTGACCGGGACCTCGGAGGTTCGCAGGATCTTCTCTGCAGTCGACCCCAGCAAACCTGCAAGTCGACCCTGGTAGCCTGAGCCCATCACGATCGTATCGATGTCGTGATTGTCAACATACTCGTTGACTTCCTGATGGACGTAGGGTCCGACCTTCGTGGCGGTGACGCACTCAGCCCCCTCGGCACTGCACATTTCCTCTACGGCGTCGGTGATCTCCTCACCGTAGGACCGTGCCTCCTCCAGCTGGTCCTCGATTGCCGTGTTGAGCCAGGGATTCGACCCTTCCTCGATCACATACAGTGCATGGACGGTCGCTCCCAGCGCTCCGGCCATCTCCGCGCCGTGCTTTGCCCCCATCTCGGCGTCTGAGGTCCCATCTGTCGGGATGAGTATCGTATCGTACATCGCGTCTAAATATCATCACCCGAATATTTAAAAGTGAACATTAGGTGAACGGGTTCTACGCATCGCTGCAACAGCGTCCACAGCCGCTCTGTTCGGCTCCACGTCATGCACGCGCAATACGCCAGCCCCCCGGGCCGCAGCGAGCGCACTCATCGCGAGCGTTGGTGCGAGGCGATCGTGTTCATCAGGGGCCACGGCTGCAAACATCGACTTACGCGAGTGGCCGATGAGCACCGGCACCCCGAGCCCTGCGAGCTCGCCCAGCCGGTCGATCAGGCGATAGGATTCTGCGGGGGATTTCCCGAATCCACAGCCGGGGTCGACGATGATCCGCTCGCGGTCGATGCCTGCCTGTCCAGCAAGCATCAACTGCTCTGCGAGTTCGCTCATCACGTCCGAGACCACATCATCATACACGGTCTTGCGGTCTGGGTCGACGGGTGTCGCGATCGAGTGCATCACGATCAGATCGGCATCATGTGCGGCCACCACCATCGGCATCGCGGGATCACGTAGCCCAGATACGTCATTGACCACCTGCGCACCCGCATCCAGCGCGGCATCGGCCACCGTGGCCTTGCGGGTGTCCACCGACACCGGCACCCCCTGCGCCTCCAACGCCTCGATCACCGGTACGACCCGTGCGATCTCCTCATCGATAGCCACCGGGTTTGCCCCAGGTCGTGTGCTCTCACCGCCGACATCGATGATGTCCGCTCCCTCAGCGAGCATCCGATCGGCCTGCTCGAGCGCCGCATCGACGGTTGCGTACGCACCACCGTCGTAGAAGCTGTCGGGCGTGACGTTCAGGATGCCCATGATCGCCGGTCGGTCCCGGGGGATCCATCCGATGGAACTCTCGCCTGTAGCTCCCTGCACTGTCCGCCGCAGCTGTCGTGCGAGCATCGCTGTCACCGGCTCATCTTGGAGCTCTCGCATGACCGATTCGAGGGTGACAGCAGGCCCTTCCAGCTCGACTGGTTCGGTCACAGACAGTCCCGCTACACCCGCATCATGCAGCTGCCAGCCATGCGAAGAGAGTGTCTCCGACAGCGGTCCACGTTGATACGGACGGATCGACCCCTGAATCCCCCATCGGGCAGCAGCCCTTGACCGGCCGTCGGTGCCATCCTCTGGTATCACCACCGGTGCCAGCATCTGACGATACCGGTCACGTGCCTCCGCGACGACGGCCAGCGAACCAGTCACGAGGATGAGATCATCCCGCTCGGCGAGCTGCTCGCCCTGTTCCAGCGCTGCGAGGACCGTCTGCTCGATCACGACCGAATCTGCCGTCGCTGCGAACGCGTCACCAACAGCTGCCGGTTCGACCGCACGAGGGCTCGCAGCAGCAGTCGCGACCACCGTATCGAGCTGCCCGATGCCGGTGACCATCGCCGCCAGATCCTTATCCTGCATCACGCCGATCACACCGATGATACGGTCATAGCTGAGCTCCTCGAGGGTGTCTGCGAGCACCCGCACCGCACCAGGGTTGTGCGATCCATCGAGCACCACCCTCGGTTCATGTCCCACCACCTCAAATCGGCCCGGCCATCGTGCTCGTGCGAGTCCATCCGCCACAACCGAGGCATCCAGGTCTGTGACCTGGCCTGCCAGCGCCGTGGCCACCCCCGCATTCAGCGCCTGGTGTGCACCCACCAATGGCAGTTTGACCTCGACTGGTCCCCCTGCGGTCTCGATGGTCGTCACGCTGGAGGGGCCATGCTGGATGGTCGGATGCTCGACGATCACGTCCGCATCCTCGAAGCCCACCGTCACGATCGGGGTCTCGGCTGCGATTGTCTCCCGCGCAACGCCGGTCGTCGCCGTCACCAATGGCAGACCCGCAGGTGCCACCTGCGCCTTGTCCGCTGCGATCTCCTCGATCGTCTCCCCGAGCAGCTCGGTGTGCTCGAGGCTCACACTGGTAACAGCCGCAGCGACCGGATCGACCACACTCGTCGCATCATACCGACCCCCGATGCCCACCTCCAACACTGCGATGTCGACGTCCTCTTCGGCGAAGTATGCCAATGCCAGTGCTGTCATCGCCTCGAAGTTCGTGGGCACATCATCGATCGCGCGCAGCTCCTCAATCGCCGCTTCCAGCGGCTCCGCAAGCGCCGCAACTCGGCGTCGTGGAATCGCTCGACCGTCGACCGTGATCTGCTCGCGCGCATCCACCAAGGCTGGGGAGGTGAACAGCCCGACGTGCAGTCCGCTCTCGCGAAGGATCGCCTCGAGCATCCGGGCGGTCGACCCCTTCCCGTTCGACCCCGCGATCTGCACACTCGGGAACTGTCTGTGTGGATCATCGAACGCGCTCAACAACCGTTCCGTGGTATCGATCCCGAGCTTCGGCCGTCGCTGCTCCAGTCCTGTGAGCAACGCCGCGGCCGCCTCGTACTCCATGTCTCCTGTGCTCGCCGCCGGCTGCATGAGCGTGTTGCTGTCCACAGCTCGACACAACATGACTCGGCACCGACAGGTTTGCCAACACTCATACTATGAAAGCAGCCACGTCCGAGCATGTCTGAGACACCGGAAGCCGATGGCTTTCCATCAGATTACGAGATCGCACAGGATGCGGAGATGGTTCCCATCTGGGACCTGCTTCGGTCATATGACCTCGGCAACGAGGACCTGGAGTACTACGGAGAGTACAAGGCGAAGCTGAACACCGACAGCGTCGCACGGCTCCGGGCGCAGGCTGCAGACAGAGAGCAGAACCTCGTGCTCGTGACGGGCATGACACCGACCCCGTTGGGCGAGGGTAAGACGGTCACCACGGTTGGCCTGGGGCAGACGCTGAACGCGGTGGGCAAGGAGGCGATGATCGCGATCCGCGAGCCCTCGCTCGGACCCGTCTTCGGTGTCAAGGGAGGTGCTGCGGGAGGTGGCTACTCACAGGTGCTCCCCATGGAGGATATCAACCTCCACTTCACGGGCGACCTGCATGCGCTGACCTCTGCGCACAATCTGATATCGGCGATGCTGGATGCTCGCCTTTCGCAGAGCGACGATCTGGATGTGGACGCGACGGACGTCCGGTGGCCACGATCGCTGGACATGAACGACCGTGCACTGCGACAGATGGTGATCGGCCTCGGCGGCAAGACGGGTGGGATGCCCCGCGAGGATGGCTTCCTGCTGACTGCGGCATCGGAGCTGATGGCGGTGCTGTGTCTTGCAGATGACCTCGGTGATCTCAAGGCCCGGGTCGCTCGCATCATCGTCGCCTACGACACTGAGGGCGCGCCGGTGACGGTGGATGATATCGATGCGACCGGCCCAGTGACGATGTTGCTGAAGGATGCGATCATGCCCAATATCGTCCAGACCATCGAGGGCACCCCGGCGTTCATCCATGGTGGGCCGTTCGCGAACATCGCACACGGGACGAACTCGCTCATCGCCGACAAGGCCGCGTTCGGACTGGGCGATTACCTCGTCACCGAGGCCGGCTTCGGGTCGGACCTCGGCGCAGAGAAGTTCATGGACATCGTGTGCCGCTTCGGAGAGATGGCCCCGGATGCGGTGGTGCTGGTCTCGACCGTACGCGCGTTGAAATACCACGGTCTGGACATGTGGCCCGCAGACCTGGATGCGATCGTCGCTGCGGGAGAGGATGCGATCGTCGAGGGCTTCGAGAACCTGGACAAACACGTCCGGAATCTCCAGAAGTTCAACGTGCCCGTCGTCGTCTGTGTCAACCGCTTCCCGGATGACACTGACGCGGAGATCGAGGTCGTCCTCGACCACTGCCGTGATGACCTCGGCGTCGCCGCCGCGGAATCTCGGATGTTCGAGCAGGGCAGCGATGGGGGGGTCGACCTGGCCGAGGAGGTCATCTCCGCTGTCGATTCAGGTGCTGCCGCGGACTTCGAGCACCTGTATCCACTGGATGCGTCGATCAGAGAGAAGATAGAGACGATCGCCACGGAGATCTACGGTGCAGGTGGGGTGACATACTCCAAGCAGGCTAATGCGGACATCTCGAAGATGGAGGAACTCGGCTTCGAGGAGATGCCGATCTGCATGTCGAAGACGTTCCACTCATTCAGTGATGATCCGCGGAAGAAGGGTGCACCGACGGGCTGGGAGCTCGAGGTCCGGGAGCTGTACCCATCCGCCGGAGCGGGATTCCTGGTCGCGCTGACCGGTGATGTACTGACGATGCCAGGGCTCCCGGCGATTCCTGCGGCCGCAGGGATGGACATCGACGACGAGGGCAATATCTCCGGGCTCTTCTGAGCGGTCAGTCGTCTGCGGCGGTGCCGCTGCCAGCATCCGGTGTCTGCAGTTCGGTCGGGTCGGCATCTGGTCCCAGCCGTTCGACGGTGACGCTCGTGATCTTGTACTCGGGGATGCCGGAGGTCGGGTCATACGTCTCCTGGGTGAGCTTGTTGACCGCACCCGCCGCGAAGTGCATGGGGATGAACAGCGTCGCCGGCCCCACCCGGTCGGTCACCATCGCGCGCACGATGATCGCACCGCGGCGCGAGCGGACGCGGACATACTCTCCATCTGCGATGCCGAGCTCATCTGCTGTCCTGGGATGGATCTCCACGAAGCTCTCGCCGACGTGGCTCATGAGCCCCTCCACTCGCCGTGTGATCTGGCCGGTGTGCCAGTGGTACAGCACCCGGCCACTGGTTAGCGTGTACGGGTACGTCTCATCGGCGATCTCACCGGGGTGGCCCCCGTCTGCAGGGACGAAGCGAGCCTTCCCATCGGGGAAGTTGAACTCCCCTGTCTCGTAGTCATACAGGTAGGGCGTCCCCGGATGCTCCGCATCCCAGCACGGCCACTGCAGCCCATGCTGGTCGCCCTCCTCCAGGCGCTCGTACGAGACCCCCCCATAGATCGGTGTCAGCGATGCGATCTCATCCATGATCTCCGAGGGGTGGTCATACTGCCAGTCATGCCCGAGCCGACGTGCCAACGCCGAAGTGATCTCCCAGTCCTGCCGGGCACGGCCGGGTGGGCTCGCCGAGGCTCGCACCCGTTGTATCCGCCGCTCGGTGTTCGTGAACGTCCCATGCTTCTCCGGGGAGGTGGCAGCCGGTAGGATCACATCGGCGTACTCCGCGGTCTCGGTGATGAAGATGTCCTGCACCACGAGGAACTCCAGCTGCTCGAGTGCCGCCGCCGCATGTGAGATGTCCGGCTCGCTCAACGCAGGATTCTCGCCCACGACATACATTCCGTGCATGTTCCCCGCATGGATCTCCTTGAACATCTCGGGGACCTTGAGCCCCTCCTCGCTCGGGGGCGCCGCACCCCAGACCCGCTCGAACTTCGCGGTGACCTCCGGGTCATCGAGGGGTTGGTAGCCGGGGAGCACGTTGGGCAGCGTCCCCATGTCACCACCGCCCCCCTGGACGTTGTTCTGCCCGCGGAACGGTGACATCCCCGCGCCCGGCTTGCCGATCTGACCCAGCAGCAGGCACAGATCGGCCATCGCCAGCAGGTTCTCGGTCCCGTGGCTCTGCTGGGTCATCCCCATCGCCCACCCGAACACGACCGTCTCCGCTGCAGCGAGCGTCTCGGCTGCCTGTCGCAGCTCATCGGCGGGGATACCGGTGACCTCCTCGACCCGCTCCGGAGTGAACGCGGCCACCTTCTCCTCCAGCTCCTCGAACCCCGTCGTGTTCCGCTCGATGAACGCCTTGTCATGCAGATCCTCTGCGATGATGTGATGCATCAGCCCGTTCAGCCACATCACATCGTACCCCGGCTTCGTGCGGACGAACTGGTCTGCATGGTCGGCGATCCCCACCTTGCGTGGATCAAACACAATGAGGGTCGCCCCATCACGCACGTTCTGCTTGATCCGGGTCGCGAGCACCGGATGGGATTCCGTCGTGTTCGACCCGGTGATCAGGTACGCATCAGCGGTGCCGATGTCCTCATTGATCCGGTTCGTCATCGCCCCGAAGCCCACCGTACGCTTGAGCGCAGCAACCGTCGAGGAGTGACACAGCCGAGCGCAGTTGTCGATGTTCTTCGTGCCGAGCACGGCACGGGCGAACTTCTGCACGAGATACGCTTCCTCGTTCGTCCCTTTCGATGATGCAAGACATCCAACGGCATCGACACCGTGCTCCACCTGCACCTCCTGCAGCCTGCGAGAGACGAGGTCGAGCGCCTCATCCCACCCGACCGGCTCGAAGTCACCGTCAGGTGTGCGCACCAACGGCTCGGTCACCCGCCGGGGGCTGTTCGCGAACTCATGCCCGAACTTCCCCTTCACACATGTGGAGAAGTTGTTCGCTGGTGCCTTCTTTGGATCATCGACCGGGACCACACCGAGGCTGTCACCATCCTTGCCCCACATCTCGAAGCGACATCCAACCGCACAGAAACCACAGGTGGTCTCCGCACGGTCGATCCGGGCCAGTCGCTGGTCACTGACGGTCGAGGCGATGTCGAAGAGGTACTTCTCCGGGACAGCGGCGACCGCGATGTTCTCTGCGAGGTGCTCGGCGGCGATGACCGCATCCTCCGCAAGCTCCTCCGCCTGCGCACGTGCCCGTTGCATGTACGCTGCGACCCCTGTGGGACTCGACACGTCGGTGTCGCCACGGTTCGGGGCCGCGGTCTCATCGATCGTCTCGACCGGCTCATGTTCGATGACCCGCCCAACGGAGTTACGCTGGGTGAACCCCGGCAGCGGCAGCGTGGTCGCACCACCGATACCCTTCTCGGTCAGCGCACCGGTCGGACAGACCGTCGAACAGTGACCACAGGAGACACAGTTCGATGCCGCCATCGTCTCCGCCTCGGATTGGAATCCGATCCTGGTCTCGCTGCCGTATCCCTCGATCCGCAGGACACCCTCGACCTGCACATCGTTGCACGCATCGACACACCGGGTGCACAGGATGCACTTGTTCCGGTCGATCTGGATGAATGATGAGGTGTCGTCGATGGGCTCGTACAGATCGCGCTCGCCGAAGACGCCATATCGTGGGTGGTCGACCCCCTCACCGACGGCCGCGGACTGCAGCTCACACCGTCCATTGCCGTTGCATGTCGTACACCGGAGGTTGTGATTCGACAGCACGAGGTCGAGATTCACCGACCGGGCCTCGGCTGCATCCGGTGCTTCCGTCTCGATGGTCAACCCATCGGTCGCAGGATACGAGCATGCCGGCACCATCCCCGCCTCTGCTGTCTCCACCATGCACGTCCTGCACTCACTCCGGGGCCCGATCTGGTCACTGCCATCGCCCTCCCGGTCGTAATGGCAAAGTGCGGGTATCGCTGTCTCTGCCTCGACCGCCTCCGTACCGCTGGCGACGACCGCGACCGCGTCATCGACCGCCTCGATCGCGTCGATCACCGTCGCACCCGCGGGGACCTCCACCACCGTCCCATTGACCGTCACGGTCGTGCCCGTCTCCGTGCCCACCGGTGGGTCAGTCGCGGTCCCCGGTGCGAAGGTTGCCGTCACCGGTGTCGCAGGTTGGGGGTCCGTAAGGGTCGGGACACGTGGGGCGACCTGCTCGGAGACGATGCTCTCATCGGATGGGGGTGTACTCGTACTCATGATAACTGTGGGCAACCTCCTGCGGGGCACTCACCTGCAGCATGCGCCTCGAACGCATCCTCGAACTGCGACAGTGCCGTCATGACCGGCCGGGTCGCCGCCGCTCCCAACCGACAGTTGCTGCTGTGTCGCATCACGCGCGACAGCTCCGCGATCGCCGCTGTATCCAAAGCACCGGTGTACACCTCACGGAGGAGCTCCCTCAGCTGGACCGTGCCCTCTCGACCTGGGACGCATCGACCGCTGTTGGACTCCGCAGCGAAGCTGATGCGATCACCTGCGATGCGGACCGGACACCGGTGGGGAGCACAGACCTCGATGACGCCATCAGAACCGACACCTGCGGCGTGGAGTGCCGACGCATTCGCCGGCAGTTCCAGATCTGTGGTGAAGCCACCGAAGACGCCGCCGACGATCGCCATGCTCACATCATCTTCTGGCTCGGCCGCCGATACCGCATCTCCGATGGGGTCTTTCGACCCGAGCTCGACGATCTGCTCGACACGGACGTCACCACAGACATGGAAGAGGCGTGTGCCCACATCCTCTCCCGTCTGCCCTGCTGGCTCCACAGCCGCGACCTGTGCAAGGGTGCGGGGCGTGTGAATCAGGGTTGGCCGCCCGAAGATCCCGAACTCCTCTGGACCCGGCGGGCTCCGACGGGGTTCGACACGGTCCTTGCCCTCCAGATACTCGACGAGGGCCGCTGGTTCGGTCGCATGGAACAGATCGGAACCACAGACGACCTGGACGGCAATCGATCCCACTGGCGTGCTCATGTCGGTGAGTTTTGCGGCGAGCTGATCGGCATCCGCCGGCAGCACGACCACGATATCGGTTGCATCCACGGCCTCGCCTAGTGCGGCTGCGGTTCCGATGATGCGTCCCGGTTGCGATGCCATGAGGAACCGATCGACCCGTGCCAACCTGTGCGGATCCGCCGCGTTCACGACGACGATCGGATCATCACCATCTGACGGCAGCCGGTCCCAGACGGTGCCGAGTGTGGTGTCCTCTGCGGCATCGCCCCACCCACGGCCACGGACCAACCGGGCGGGCCCCGCCAGCAGGTCGACCGATGTCGGCACATCCGTCGTTTCCATCGGGTCGACCCATCCGGCGTAGCCACACACTCGGTCAACGCTACGCTCGAGTGGGGTTCCCGGCACCATCGGACGGCGGTTCGCGTCTCGCGGGTGCTGGATGTGATGTGGGGCTGTCGGGGGCAGCTCCCCGGACACCATCGCCTCGGTAGCCTCTCTCACCGTCGCGATTGCCGGTGCGGGATACACCGCAGTCGCATCTTCGGTCGAGGCGAACACCACCGGATCCCACCCTGCGATACCAACCGGGCCGGTGCGAAGGACTCCTATCTCATCCGCATCCTGCTCGGCGGCCGTCATCAGCCGGTCGGCATCCTGGGCACCCCATGCCGCAGCGATGCGGATGGTGCCGACCTGATGTGTCATATTCGAACATACAGACCATGAGACAAAAGCTCACGCCTCACCGGAAGTGCAAACCCCACCGTACCACTCGGGGTGGTATGAGCACCACACAGTTTGCAGATGTCGTCGCAGAGGCCATCGACAGATTGTCTGTTGACGATCTACATTCGGTGTACGTCGGGATCATCACGGATGCAGCAGAACAGGAGTACTACTTCGCGAACGACACCAGCTCAGCCGATGAGCTGCGTAGTGCCGCTGTCGACCAACTCGCCATGCTGACACGCGTGCTCGCGACACAGTCAGACACCACCGTCGAGGAGCTCGCTGCACTCGCTGCAGAACGGGCAGATGAGCTCAAGCTCTTCTGATCTCAGCGGGCCGCGATCGCCTCGATCTCAACTGCTGCCCCCTTGGGGACCGCCCCCACCTCGACAGCGCTGCGCGCTGGCGGCTGCTCGGGGAAGAACGCCCCGTAGGCGGTGTTGAACTCCTCGAACGTTTGGATGTCCGCAAGGAAGACGGTCGTCTTGATCACCGCTGCCATCGACAGGTCTGCCGCGGTCATGATCGCCTCGATGTTCCGCAGGCACTGCGTTGTCTGCTCTGCGACCGACAGATCCGTGAGGAGCTCACCATCGGCCGTCATCGGCAACTGCCCCGCAGTGTAGACCAGATTGTCGGTCATGATCGCCTGACTGTACGCACCCACTGCCGCCGGTGCTGCATCTGTCGAAATCACATCTTGCATACAAGACCCAATTCGAGATTTATCCGGCTAAAGCATGAGTATCTGCGGCTCCACAGACAGAACATGCAACCGACCCGACATGTTGAGGTTCCATCATCGGCCCGTCGTCAGCACCACTATCGCCATGATGGCCAACCCAATGCCCAGGATCGTCTGGAGGTCGAGCGGTTCCTCGAAGACGACCACACTCAGCAGCGCAGCGATGACGAAGTACATCCCACCCAGGGTGGCGACCACGGCGGTCGATCCACTCGATATCCCGACATACGTCGCAATGACACCGACGGCTGCACCTACACCTGCGAGCAGCGCAAACCCGACCCCCACCGAGGTGAGCGGTCCGCCACCACCTGCGATGAGAGCGTAGACGATTGCGATAGCCGTCGCACTCATATACGATATTGCCGCCGCAGTACGCGGGTCGATGCTGCGACCGGCAAGCTCCCCCAAAATAATCCACCCACCCCACGCGAGCATCGTCGCAGCACCGTACATCCATGGTCTCATGTACTCGCCACCGAGCCGCAGAAGTTCCGGATCAGCCGGTCTCCCATGGGGGTGAGGATGCTCTCGGGGTGAAACTGCACCCCGTAGTGCGGTCGGTCACGCACGCGGACACCCATGACGATTTCCGCCTCATCGGCCGTCATCGCAGTCTCGACCAGTGGCTCTGGCAGCTGCCGGCGCTCGACGGCCAACGAGTGGTACCGGCCCGCACGGAATGGATTCTCGATCCCTGTGTACAGCGCACTGCCGTCGTGTCGCACGGTCGATTCCTTGCCGTGGACCACCGAGGGGGCATGCCCAACAGGGGCTCCGTGTGCTGCACACAGAGCCTGATGGCCCAGACAGACCCCCAGTGTCGGAATCTTCAGCTCTGCGAAGACATCGATCGAGATCCCAGCCTCCTCTGGTGTCCCGGGGCCCGGTGAGACGACGATCCCATCGGGTGCTAACCTGCTGATCTCGGCGATCGAGATCGCATCATTTCTGACGACCTCGACCGACGTCACCTGTCCGATGGATTGCACCAGGTTGTATGCGAACGAATCGTAGTTGTCGATCACCAGGATCACGTTCGCTCTGACACCTCATGTGAACGCGGCCCCTCCTCGCTGACGCGGACCTGTTGTGTCGGTGCCAATGCAGCGTCCACCGCTCTAATCATCCCCCGTGCCTTGTCCAGGGTCTCCCGGTACTCCTGCTCTGGGATGGAATCATGAACGATACCTGCGCCCACCTGCAGACCGAAGCGTCCATCGTGCAGCTCGATGGTCCGGATGATGATGCTGAGCGTCGCGCGATCGTCAAATCCGAAAAGCCCCATGCTCCCGGTGTAGGGCCCGCGTGGGGCATCTTCATGTGTTGCGATGAGCTCCATCGTCTTCGGCTTCGGCGCGCCCGTGATCGTCCCGCCTGGGAACATCGCTGCGATGGCGTCGGTGAGGCTCACTCCCGGCCGCCGTCGTCCTTCTACCTCTGAGACGAGGTGCATCACCTCTGCATAGCGATCGACCCGCCGATACTCGGTCACCTCAACCGAACCATACGCACACACTTTGCCGAGATCGTTCCGCTCGAGGTCAACCAACATCGCATGCTCCGCACGCTCTTTCGCATCACTCGTGAGCTCATCTTCATACTGCCTATCGGCAGCAGGGTCTGCCCCGCGGGGTCGCGTTCCTGCTATCGGCTCGGTGGTCAGGTGCGCTCCGTCGACCGACAACAGGAGTTCGGGACTTGCGCTGATCAACGTCATCCCAGGGAACCGCAACAGTCCGGAGTACGGAGCCGGGTTGACCTCCCGCAGTGCGCTGTACACCGCCAGTGGGTCCAACTCAGCTGGCGCCTCGAGCCGGTGAGACAGGTTTGTCTGGAACGTGTCACCTGCACGGATCGCCGCCTTGATCGCGGTCACCCGCTCTGCGAAGGCATCCCCGCCCATCACGCTCGTGAAGCTGACCGCTGCGGCCGTCTCTGGAGGCGCCTGTCGTGGCTGTGGCGCTGTGATCTGCTCTGCGATCTTCTGGAGGTCCTCGATAGTCGAACTGTAGGTGGCCGTGGGATCGATACCGACACGCGGACACCCTGTCAGATGCATTTTCACCGGTGCCTCCGACGGCTCCCGCCATGCGATCATCGTCGGGAACACCGCGAACTGTGCCCGTGGCAACGTCTCTGAGGACCCCTGCGGGATCGTCGGCTCCAGCTCGCGACTGATTTCATACCCCAACCATCCGATGATACCACATGGGTACGGGACCGCACACCCACCCCGGACCAGCGTCTCCGCATCGAGCGCGCCCTGCAGCTCCGCCAGCGTCGGTGACCCCTCCACGACCTCCGATTCAAGTGGGGCGCGAACGTGGGTGCGAGACTCTGGGTTCAGCCCGATGTAGCTCCAGCCATCACGTCCACCTGATGTCTCCAAGAGGACCCCTTCATGTGACTCTGCAACCGCACGGAAGGCATCGAAGGGGTCATCGACGGTGACCTGCAGCTCGATTGGGATCCGCGATGTCTCTGCTACATCCGCCGCGGTCTGCATGTACTCTGCACGGCTGGTCACTGTCTGGATCGCATCCATGATACTCGCTGTTAGCAACCTCTGGATGATGGTGGGTAAAGCGTTGTCCCCGCCCGAGTCGCTATACGTCTGCCTGCACCAGCAGGGGTATGCAGCACCGCCATACCCGTCGGGCGTTGTTGCTCACCGCACTCGCTGGCACCGGCTGTCTGGGTCGCAGCAGGCCCGGCATCGAGGTCCGCACGGACCTCCGCGGTCGGCCATTCCAGTACCACAGCCGCTGTTGTGACTGGGAGGGCACCACGGTGACGGGCTTCCTCCCTGCAGTGTTCGATGCACTCGGGGCGGCGATATCGCGCGAGGTGATGATCGGCGCGGATGGCGAACAGACGGGTCTCCTGTGTGCTATGACCCCGGCGCGCCCGGACGACATCACACTGCTGAACGGATTCTACACAGTCGTCCTTCCCATGGAGGCCCAACCAGCTACCGTCCTGGTCCCCGAGCCGCTCGATACCGCGGGCCTCCGGGCCGCACTCGCCACTGTGACCGATGCAGTGCCGCGACAGGTCGAGATCCCGGTGGATCCTCCTCGGGGGGACGCAGCTGTCGTCACCGACTGGGTGACGGCGTACAGATGGGCCCGTCGCGACCGGGGTCGACTCGTCGACGCAGCCGGCGGACCCATCGGCGCGTTCACGCCCAGCATCATCGCAGTCGGACAGGCGGCGGTGACTCTGCAGGTCGCCGACCCATCGGTTGAGACAACGATCCGAACCGGCCTCCGGCAGCTCAGACAGGGTGGCCGACTCGGCGCGATCCGTGCGGAGTACTTCTATGCGAGCGGGCGCCCCCGCCGGCTCTGAGCGCAGAGCGCCAATATCAAACCACTAGGCGTCTAGCATGGGGTATGGAGTACAGGTACGATGGAGATGCACATTCCCGGCTGTTCCGGGCTTATGCGACGGATGGTGAGCCATTCCCAGTCGATATCTCGGTGTGTTTTCCGGAGCGGGACTACCAGCGGGAGGAGTTCGGACTGATCCGTGAACTGCTGTTCCCGACCTGCTGGAATGCACCCGATCTCGTCCGCGACGAGCTGGCCGTCCTCGAGAGACTGGACGGCCTGGGGGAGATCTTCCTAGCCGGTGTCTGCCCGTATCAGACGGGTGAGGCAGAGCGGATCGTCCGCAACACCCTCGACACACTCCCCGAGGTCCGGGAGCTGGTCAAACTGGATGTCGAGGCGGCATTCAAAGGAGATCCCGCGGCGAAGAGCTACACCGAGGTGATCCGGGCGTATCCCGGCCTCCTTGCGGTCATGATACAGCGGATTGCACATGTGCTGTATGAGGAAGGAGCACCGGAGTATGCCCGGGAGCTCACCGAGCATGCCAAGGTCCGCACCGGCATCGACATCCATCCAGGTGCACTCCTCGGCCCACATGTCTTCATCGACCACGGCACGGGCGTCGTCATCGGCGAGAGTGCCACGGTGGGTGCATGGGTGCGACTGTATCAGGACGTCACGCTGGGCGCGCTGCACTTCGAACCGGATGAGGGCGATGCAAAGTCGCTGAAGAAGGGCTACAAGCGGCACCCAGACATCGGCGATCATGTCGTCATCGGTGCAGGTGCGAAGGTCCTCGGTGCGGTGGAGGTGGGGGATTACGTGAGCATCGGGGCCAACTCGTGGGTGACCGAGGATATCCCGGCGCATACGAGTGTGTACATCAAGGAGCATCCCACCCTCGAGCGGAAACCAAAGGCTTGAACAGCGAAAGAACAAAGCCAGCAAGTCTCAACCATCTGACGTATGGTATCTGGTAACATGACCGTCGAGGATGTGATGACGACCGACCTCATCACCGTCGCACCGACAGCGTCGGTACGTGTGGCCGCAGAGATGATGATGGAGGCGGCGGTGAAGGCGGTGATCGTCACGGCGGTCGAGCCCGGGATCATCACCTCGACCGACCTCATCGAAGTGGTCGCCAAGGGGTTGTCACCGACCTCCACCTCGGTGGAGGCTGTCATGACACCCCGAGTGGAGACCGTCACGCCCGCGATCCCCGTGACGGAGGCCGCAGCGATGATGGAGACGTTCGGGATCTCGCATCTACCGGTCTGCTCAGACGACATCGTCGGGATGATTTCCGCGACGGATGTCACCGCATCGATGGGATGACCACGCCCACGCTGGTCGAAGCGTTTCGCGCCGGTGATGGAATCACGGCTGTCGTCGGCGCAGGTGGCAAGAAGACCCTCATGCGCCGGCTGGCGATGGGCCTCGAACAGCCCATCGTGACAGCCACCGTCCGGATCCCACCGATTGCCGCATGGGTGGAGACATTGGCGTTCACCGACGAACCGGTCAGCATCGTCCGCAGTGCTACCGACTGGCCTGTCGGTGTGCTCGCGGGGACAGACGGTCCCGACCGCCGGCTGGGATACCCGCCCTCGACGGTGGATGCAATCGGTGCAGTCGGTCATCCCGTCTTGGTCAAGGCGGATGGTGCGCGGATGCGCCGGTTCAAAGCACCGGGTGTGGATGAACCACAGCTCCCCGAGACGAGTGCCCGCGTCGTCTGGGTCGCCAGCATCGAGGTCGTCGGCTCCCCACTCGCAGCCGACCTCGTTCACCGGCCGGAGCGGGTAGCTGCGATCACGGGTCGGCAGCTGGGCGACCTGCTCACCGCTGGTGATCTCGCGATGGTCGCCACCCACCCGCAGGGCGGACGCAAGCTGGTCCCCGAAGGCTCCGACTACATCGTCTGTCTGAACATGGTGGATGACCCCACGGGCACGGAGACCGCACACTCGGTGGCGACTCAGATCACCGCGATCGATCCAGCAGTCACCGTAGTCCTCACATCCCTCATCGCCGGAGATCCCATCATCGGCGTCTACTGACCGACCCTTTCGGCCGCGGCTGCCAGCTCGGCCTCGGTGTTGATGTTCCGCAGGCTGCGGCGTCCATCCAACCGATCGAGCACCGCAGCATCCACACTCACCGTCCGTGCTTCCTCTAACGCGGCCAAGATCGGTTGGTCCCCTGCCTCGGCGGCGCGCTGCATCGACTCAAGGACCCCCTCTCGGCGGTAGACCGCCTGGGTTGGGACGAACCACTCATCTGGCCGTGGGAGGATCGCATCTGCATCGCCGATCGCGACGAAGAGGTACCGCAGCACCAGCGGCTCGACGAAGGGCATATCGCCGGCGATGACCGCGACATACTCTGCTTCTGTCGCCGCGAGACCCGTCGCTATCCCCATCACCGGTCCAAGGTCATCCTGGGGGTCGATCGCGAACTGCGTTGACGAACTCCACGGTCCGATCGCCTCGGCGATCGCCGCCTGTTGTCCGCTCCGACAGTTGATCGTCACCGAACCGACCACCGGCGCGACCCGCTCCAGCACATGGTGAATCATGGGTCGGTCACCGAGCGGTGCAAGGACCTTGTCACGGTCACCGAACCGCCTCGATCGCCCCCCTGCGAGGATGATCGCACCGCGATCCATCTCACAGCACCTCCCAGACGAATAGCGACAGGTAGGTCTGTACCCCTCCTGCGATGATCAGGATGACACCCCCCAAGCGTTGGACGTGTCCACCGAGTACACCCAACGACCGCATGCGTGCATCCGTCACCGCAGCGACCACCGTCACGACGCCAAGTGGGACCGCCATGGCGATGGTGTACGTGCCGATGACGATCAGCTGCTGAATCCCACCCAACTGCAGCGATCCCGCGATGACGCCCAACAGGATGGGTGCCACACAGCCCGCTGCTGCGACCGCATAGAGCCCACCAAAGACCACGAAGCCGCGGGCTCGATCCGGTCTGGCCCCGAGCCCCATGTGCCACCCATTGCCCCCACGCAGCAGCACGATGCCTCCGACCACGAGGACGAGCCCGATCAGTGGTTCTAGCTGCGGGATGTACTGGAGGAGTCCAGTGCCTGCACGCATCCCCACCGTCACGATCATGCCGAGCGCCGCAGTCGCACCGATCGCGGCCGCAGCCGCTGCCCGACCCACCTTCGGTGTCTCAGCATGGCTGAGGTAGTACCCTACGTAGCCAGGGATGAGTGGGAACGCACACGGTGCGAGGAAGGTCGCAAGCCCGGCGCCGGCGGCGAACCCCATCTCGGTGAGTAGTGCCATCGGATCTGCTCACCCGATCGCCTGCACCATCGATTCGATCTCGGCCACACTCGCCAATCCCCCGTGGGTCACCTGGAGCTGGCCGTCAGCGTCGAACCCCACGAGGTACGGCAGTCCTGTGGCCTGCACTGCCCGCATCACGTCCGACCCCTCATCGACCGCGACGGTCCATGCCCCCCCGTGTGACCGCCACCATGCAGCGATATCATCCCCATCGAAGCCTCCACCTAGTCGCTCATTCGTGACCGAGACGAAGTGGACCCGCTCGCCATGGTTGGCATGTGCCATGCTGAGTGCCCCCATCTGCGTCACACACGGTGCACACCAGGTGGCGAACAGGTCGACGATCATGGGGGTGCCGACCGACGGGATCCGCATCTGCCCAGCGGTCGATCCTGGCGCATCAATCGTCCGCACCTCCTCTGTGACAACCGGTCGCGTCCTCGAGCCCAACACCTGCGTGCCCCCAAGTGCCGCAATTGCGCCTGCCCCTGCCAAGATGGCTGTGCGGCGACGCATCAGCCGATGAGCGCCTCGATATCCGCGATAATCTGCTTCTCGTCCGGGCTACCGGTCCGATATGCCCGCTCGACGATTCCATCTGCATTGACGATGAGCGTCAAGGCCGTGTGCGCGAACATGTACCCCTCATCGGTCTCCTCGGTCCGTTCGAAGACCACCCCGAACTGGTCGGTCACCACCGCTTCCGCCCGCTCGACCCCACTCGGTCGGAGGAATGACCAATTCCCCATCGTGAGATCGACATTCATATCCGTCGCATACCGCTGCAGCCGCGCGGCGTCATCACGCTGAGGGTCGAAGGTGATCGGCAGGAATCTGACCATGTCCGCATGCGCGGTTCCCGCCACTGCTGTCTGCGCGTTCCGAAGTGTCCCGATCAGGATCGGACACACGCTCATACAATGTGAGAAAAAGAACGTGTACACCGCTGGAAGGCCCACCGATGTGGTGTCCACCTGTTCACCCGTGATCGGGTCGGGAAGCGTGACTTCCGGGACCTGCTCACCCCAGGTGGGATATGGGAGATTCTGCGGATCTGTCGCATACTCCTGACGAGACAGTTGGGTCCCGTTGCTTCCGAGACAGCCGCTTAATCCAGCGACGATCCCCACGCCACCTGCCCGCAGCAGCGCCCTCCGTTGCATATGGGACGATGGTCACCACTGCCCATAACCTGCAGGATTAGATGGTCAGAGCCGATCGTGGTCGATGTTGCCCGGATCTGCGGCAGTGTCAAAGAGGTTGTTTTGGACCCCTTCGATGAACTCCTGACCCATATCCTCCCCTGCCTCATCCACCCGGTATGCGTCGATGCCCATGGTCAGTAGCTCTTCGACCGCCTGTTCCTCGGATATGAACTCCTCATCCACCAGCATCTCAAACTCTGCGAGCACCTCGTCAGGTAGGGTGACATCGATACGTGGCATGTTCGGACCTATCTGAGGAGTGACCTAAACCTCTCGCCCCTGTTCGCCGTCGTCGATCTCCGTGAGCAACGCTTGGACCCGCTGCTGAATCTGATCTCGAATCTTCCGCACAGCATCGATCGATTTCCCCTTCGGATCGGGGAGGTCCCAGTCACGACTGTCTCCATCCCAGCGTGCAGGGCAGATACCCTCCGCAGAGCATCCCATGGTCACCACGATGTCCGCTGTACCGGTCTCGGTCCTGCCGATGCTCCCCGGCTCATTGCGTGAAAGATCGATGCCGACCTCCTGCATCACCGTGATCACCTCTGGATGTACAGCCTCAGCTGGTGCGGTTCCCCCACTGATGACCTCGACTGATGTCACACCGGCCTCGACCGCCGCATGCGCGAACGCCGCAGCCATCTGTGACCGTCCCGCATTCTCCACACACACGAACGCGACCCGTGTCATCTCATCCTCCATCCCAGCCACCCATTGCTCGCATGAGGGTACGTTGATGCTGCTCGGCTGCCACGATGGTCGAGGTGAGCATCGCCAGCATCGGGTAGGAGACCGGATATTCGCGGTAGAGGTACTCATAAATGTCAATGTCCTCAGCTGCCAGCTGGTACTGAGCACGCTGGCGGTTGATCACCCGCTGTCGTCGCATCGCGAGTGTGCCGCACTGATCGCCGATGGTCTCCAGCCGATGCCAGTACGCCTCGAGCGCCCCGAAGTCGCTCACACCAACCTGGAGCTCTTCCACCTGGGCGAGCTCCCGGGCGAAGCTCGGCAGCTTAGCAGACAGTGCCCCGATGGCATGTTGTTCCCGATCACACGTCTCAAGCAACACCTCTCTGGCCCGTTGAGCCTGCTCGACACCCTGCAACAGGCCGCCGAATAGGTGTGGGCCGAAGCAGTCTGGATCGGTCAACCCTGTGGCGATGGCTGGGCCGAACTCCCCCACGATCGCATCCGGCAGTGACTCACCGTACTCCTCATCATAGAACGGGAGTCCCATGATCGTCGTCGAAAACGCCTCGCGCACCAGCTCCTGGGCAGCCACGGTGGGGTTGACCATCGGCTGTGTCCATCCACTGACTGCTGTATCGGCCCCCACACTGTTGATGATACGTTCGCTGGCCGGCCCCTGGCCGAGCTGGTCTTCGATCGAGGTGATCTCACGTCGGAACTGCTCGAAGGCTGCACGCTCCTGCTCTGTCCGACGACGGTGGCCAGCGATCGTCCGTCGCAGTCGCTCACAGCGACGGTGCATCGTCGACGAGCCGCTTCCGTCACCGTGCTCCATAATCGTGGACTTAGGTCCACCTATGTTAACGGATTATAATAGGTCTCTGTACGTCTATGGTCGGGTACAGATATCCACCTACTCCACGAGCACCGCTGATAACAGCTCCAATGGGTGTCGGATCGGGTAGGAGGTGCCATGCTCCATCTGCATGGCACAGGTGGGGCACTCAGTCATACCCGTCGTCCCCTGGGCGGTATGCATGTGTTCGAACATGTCCTCCCCGATTTGCATCGAGATATCGTACTTCTCCTGTTTCCACCCGTATGTCCCCGAGATGCCACTGCAGGACTCACCCACATCCTCGATGGTCACGCCGTCGACATGCCGGAACAGCTCGACGGCTTGCCGCGCCAGTCCCTGATTGCGCGCATGGCACGGCGCATGGTACGCGAACGCATCCGGGAAGTCCGCCGGCGCCTGAGCATCGCCAAGTGCTGCTGGTAGGTCCTCATGGATACGGAGGTATTCGATCCCCTCGAAAGTCCGTGCTGCCAGTTCCTCGATCCCCTCATCATCGAACAGCTCGGGGTACTCCTGTCGAAGTGCCATCGAACACGAGGTGCATGATGCGATGACGTCATATCCAGAATCAAGTTGTGGGGTGAAGCCCTCCATGGTGCGGTCCTTGTGTCTGGCAGCATCATCGATCATCCCATTGGCGAACATCGGCGTCCCCGAGCACCCCTGTTTCGGCACGACCACCTCATACCCGAAGTGTTCGTACACACGTACGAGCGCACGGCCCACCTCCGGGGTGTTGTAGTTGGAGTAACACCCATGGAAGTACGCGATCTTCTTGTCTGCCTCAGGATCGATGCCACGCTGTTTCCGTGACCTGATCGCCATCTCTCTCGATCTCGCAGCACCTCCACGGCCCTGCCACCACTGCTGGAACGTCTCTGTCGCGAACGCGGGGAACTCCCGCTCGGCGGTGATGCCCATCGTCGCCTCGAGCAACCGTCGCGCAGGCGCGAAATTCAGCATCCAGTTGGCGAGGCGGGGGGTCTTGCTGGCGGCCCAGGCACTCAGCCGGTAGTTCGACAGCAGCCGGTTGCGCCAGTACTCCACTGACAGATGGCTCATCTGTTCGCTCACATACTCCGCACGGGCGGTGTTGTGCATCTGGCTGAGTGGGACGCCGCTCGGGCACGCGTTGTCGCACCGCATGCAGTTCGAACAGGACATGATCGACTCATCGATCTCATGCTCCTCATCTCGCTGATGCAGCCGCCACTGCTCTGGCCCCTGGAATTTCGGCCCTGGGAAGGAATCATCCACCGCCGCGACGGGGCAGTTCACGTCACAGGTGGAGCACTTGTAGCATGAATCAGCACCTGACCGGAGGTCGCTGTCGGTCACTTCGGGGAAGACTTGTACAGGCTCGAATTCCGCTCCCGTGTTCGGCTGGGTTGGGGCAAATCCTGGCCGCTCTGCGTCGCTCATGTTGCCTCCTCGGCCGCGGCCACACCTGCGGTGACTCCTGTGGCGATCGAGATGCCACTGCCAGATTTCTCCTTCGCGAAGTCCGCACCACCGATGACTGACCCCGCAGCCCGGAGGTTGTCGTACTCTATCTGACCATCGGCGGTCTGTGGGCGCATCTCACCGTCGACTGTGACCCCGAAGCGCGGGAACGGGTGGTCGCCGAAGACTGCATCATCGTACCATGCAGCCCGGTCATCCGGGTGCGCCACATGACAGTCGAAAATCGGCTCATACACCTGCCCCCGGTCCGATCCCACCCCCTTGCCGACGAGACCGCCGGTCGCGAGAATGTACTCCTCTGCCCCATACGGGATTGTGGCATGGTTCTTTTCGACATACACGGCCGATATGCGGTCATCGGCGTCCGCATCGACCACGGGGTTCCCCAGCTCCATCGACACGCCTGCGTCGTCCAGTGCGGCGTGCAGTTCCGCCTCAAGTCGCGTGCCCAGCAACGATGGTGGCCCCATCGGGACCTCGAACACCGGGACCCCTATCGCCTGTTCCAATTCCAGCATGACCGCTGCGGGATCCTGTGTGCCCAAGATCGCAGGGATCCCCACCCGTTCTGCACCCTCGAGGTTCTGTCTGATCGCCGCTGCGATCCATCTCTGGAGTGACTGCTCCGTCCCCGGGACGGTGGGGTTCTCCTCGATGAGCGCTGCGAAGCGGCTGATCCCAGCATCTGATGCCTGCTCAATCGGGAATGAGAGGGTCTCGCCACGGACATCAAACGGGACCCCGGCTTCGGCCAGCAGGGCCGCCACGAACGGAGCATCGAAGTCAGTGATCGGATCGAACCCAACCAGCAGCATCGCATCGGTCTCCGCGAGTGACCCAGCACTCACACTCTGCGGTGTCCGGAACGTCGGTTTGTACCCCCCTGCGTGCGTCGCCACCACCGTGTTCCGCTCTGCACCGGCACCGGCATATGATGCCGTCGCATCGAACAGCGCCATCGCATCGCGCACCCGGTCGACGCCGACGATGCTGTAAGGATGCTCAGCGGGCAGTCCACCGATCGCATCATACGGCGACACAACGGGTGTGCCCTCACCTGGCAGGTATCCGAGCAGGTCGATGAGCCCAGATGCCTGTCGGAGTGTGCTCTGCTTGTATGAGACCAGTCGCACGGACGCGCCCTCCTGGGCAGCAGCGACCGCACTCATCATCCCAGCGAGTCCCCCACCGATCACCAGCACATCTGACTCAATCGCCATGTGCGGGCTCTCTTCCAGCCTGGTTTGCGCGGACCGACGGGCCGGCCCCACGGAAGGCGCCGAAGTCCGTCGGCGCTGTCTCCGACCGCATGGTGTCGCGGCACTGCGTCGCCGCCTGCATCGCGTAGTTCAACATGGCCTGTGAGAGGTGCTCACCCCACAACGCGTACCGCTGTCCCCGCCACCGCTCGGTCAGCAGATCATCCCATGCAGCCTCGGTCGTGACCGGGTCGGTCGTCTTCGACAGCTCGTTCGCCATCCGGTGAGCGCAGAACCCCCCCTGGCAGTTGCCCATCGACGACCGCGTGCGGATGCGCACCGCATTGAGGTCTGATCCAGCCTGACCGATCGCATCCTGTAGCTCCGCTCGGGTGACGGCCTCACACGCGCAGATGGTGGGGTTGGGCCCCGCCGTATCGAGCACCTCGTCTGCCCGCGACCCCAGTCGTTCAGCACTTCGCCGCCCGATAGGTGAACGCAGCCCGAACTCCTGCATGTAGTCCCGCATGAGGCTGAAGTCCTCACTCCCCGGCAGCGGTCGGTCGGCTGTGACACACGGGACATCGATGCCGAATTTCGCACAGACGTGGTCTGTGATCTTCTCGGCCATCTGCCGGTAGGTCGTCAGCTTCCCCCCGACGATCGACGTGAGGCCCGGCAGGTCATCCCGCTCGGAATGATCGAGCAAAAAGAAGTCTCGGGTGATATCGGTCGGGTCGTCGCTGCCGACCTCTGGCGGTTCATACAGCGGTCGCACCCCCCAGAATGATCGGATGGTCCGTGCCTCTCGAAGCATCGGGACAAGCTCGGCCAGTGTATCGATCATGAGGTCGACCTCCCACTGCTCCTCAGGGTACTGCTCGGGGTCTTCCACCTCAACATCGGTCGTGCCGAGGATCGCAGCCGTCTCATGAGGTACGATGATGTCTGCATCCCCCTTGGGTCGACATCGATTGATCACCGTGTCGACCTGCCGGGTGTTCATCACGGTCATGACCCCTTTCGATGGTCGCACGGCGATATCGACATCGGCCATCTCACCGATACGTCCCGCCCACGCGCCGGTCGCATTGATGACATGATCTGCGAGAATCTCCTCGTGACCACTGTCCTGCCCGATGACTGTCCCTGATGCATCGACCCCGTGTTCGACCTCGATCCCAACCACCGCACCATCCTTGACGATCAGGTCGGTGACCTTGGTGTGCGTCTCGATGCGTGCACCATGGTCCTGCGCGTCGATGGCGTTGGCCACGACCAGACGGAACGGGTCGATCGCGCCATCTGGGACGGTGATCGCCTTCTCGATGTCCTTCGCCAGATGTGGCTCCATCGTGCGCGCCTCCTCACCGGAGATGACCTCCGCGGGGATGCCGCACTCTCGACACCCAGCCAGCTTCTCCTGGAAGTACTCTTCCGGATCCTCTGGACGCTTGACGAACAACCCACCGGTCATCTCGACACAGTGGCCAGCGATATCCCGGAGGATCCGGTTTTCCTCGATACATTCGATCGCACTCGCTTGGTCGGATACCGCATAGCGACCACCGCTGTGGAGCAACCCGTGCATGCGGCCCGTCGTCCCATGGGTCAGGTTCCCCTGTTCTACGAGGGTCACATCGACACCACGTAGGGCAAGATCACGGGCCACCCCGATACCCGTCGACCCCCCGCCGATGACTACGATGTGTGGTGAGTCTGGCATGATGTATACATGAACATCAGTGTACAACCACTTTATTTCATCGCTGCTACAGAAGCATCGGTATCTCTCACGATCCCCCGGCGATTCCCATGCACGCACACCATCTGAACAGATGAAAGCGAAACGTGACGTAGCGGCACCCAAACCACTAATAATGGCGTTTCATCGCTATCAATCCACCAGTCAGACAACTACCCGATTGCAAAATGCGGTGAAACAGGAGGTATGTTTATAACGGTTTACTATATTGTTTATCGACAGGGCGGGACTCACGGTAAAGACCACCCGCCATGACAAGGAGGAATACATGTCTGACACATACGTCGGGTCCATCGATCAAGGGACCACCGGCACGCGATTCATGGTGTTCGACCACAGCGGCGAGGTGGTCGCGAACGCCTACGAGAAGCATGAACAGATCTACCCCAACCCAGGCTGGGTTGAGCATGACCCTGTCGAGATCTGGGAGAATACGAAGGCCGTCATGACGCGCGGGCTCGACGAGGCCGGGCTCGACCCCGACCAACTCGAGGCGCTGGGTGTCACGAATCAGCGTGAGACCACCATCGTGTGGGATGCAGAGAGTGGGCGCCCAGTCCACAATGCGTTGGTCTGGCAGGACCGGCGGACCACTGATCGTGTCGAAGAGATCCAGGAGGCTGACAAGGTGGAGATGATCCGCGAGAAGACCGGTCTGGAGTGCGATGCATACTTCTCTGCGACGAAGGTGGAGTGGATTCTCGACAATGCAGAGCCTCTCAAGTTGCAGGCTTCGCGCGGCCGTGCGGTGCGAGACCGCGCCGAAGACGGTGAGCTGCTCATGGGGACCATCGACTCATGGATCATCTTCAAACTCACCGGTAACCACATCACCGATGTCTCGAATGCGTCGCGGACGATGCTCTACAACATCCATGACCTCGAGTGGGATGAGGAGCTTCTCGAGGAGTTCGACGTCCCTGAAGCTATGTTGCCGGAAGTGCGGCCGTCCTCCGATGCGGATCTGTACGGTCACACCGACGCAGACGGCTTCCTCGGTGCGTCAGTCCCTGTCGCCGGAGCGCTCGGTGACCAGCAGGCAGCACTGTTCGGCCAGACCTGCTTTGATGCAGGCTCGGCCAAGAACACCTACGGCACCGGTTCGTTCTATCTCATGAACACCGGTGAGGAGGCGGTTGCCTCTGACCATGGGTTGCTGACGACCATCGGCTTCCAGATGTCTGGCGAGCCCGTCCAGTACGCTCTCGAGGGGTCGATCTTCGTCACAGGGGCGGCGATCGAGTGGCTCGAGGATGTCGACCTGATCAACAATGCGGCACAGACCGCAGAACTGGCCCGGTCTGTCGAGTCCACAGATGGCGTGTACATGGTCCCAGCGTTCGCGGGACTGGGCGCGCCGTTCTGGGACGGCCGTGCACGCGGGACAATCGTCGGGATGACCCGCGGGACGCGCAAGGAGCACATCGTCCGGGCCACACTCGAATCGATCGCCTACCAGACACGTGATGTCGCTGAGGCGATGGAGGCCGACTCTGGCATCGAGACGACCGCGCTGAGGGTAGACGGTGGTGCGGTCAAGAACAACTTCCTCTGCCAGCTGCAGGCGGACATCTTGCAGACGGACATTGCCCGGCCGGTCGTCGATGAGACCACCGCACTCGGCTCTGCGTACGCTGCGGGGCTCGCGGTGGGCTACTGGGAGACGGTCGACGAACTGCGTGACAACTGGCAGATCGATCGCGAGTTCCCACCAGAGCGGTCCGCGTCGGCGGTCGACCCCGGGTATGCACGGTGGGATGATGCGGTCCAGCGCTCACTCGCGTGGGCGCAGGAGGACTGAACATGAGTGTTGTCGCACTCCAGATCTTCCCGGATACCCCTCAGCTCCTGTTCCTGATCATCGCCGCCTTCGCGGGTGGTGCATTTGGGGCAGCCATCGGTGCACTACCGGCCTTCTGTTTCACCGGGTTCATGGTGATCGCGGGTGAGGCGGCGAACACCGTCGGGATCGATGCCGGTGCATCGGGCGCGGCCCTGTTGGGCTCACCCGTCACCGGCCAGATCGGGTTCGGTGCGGTCTTCGGGCCCCACATCGCCTTCGCCGGGGGTGCTGCGGCTGCAGCCTACGCGGCCAAGACCGAGGGTGCAATGTACGAACCCGGCGATGGCGACTACCATCTAGCGAAGGACATCGCGTATGCGCTCGGGACGCGACCAGACGTCCTGGTCGTCGGTGGGCTCTTCGGTGTCATCGGTGCGATTGGGACGACCATCTCTGCGGGGCTCACCCTGCCATGGGACGATATCGCCATCATGGTTGTCCTCTCTGCGGTGCTGCACCGGGTCGCATTCGGCTACCCACTGATCGGCAAGCCACGGGGTGACGGTCTACTGGACATGTCTCCGTTCGAACGCGGGGAGATGCGCGGTGGCGCCACTGACGGTGGCACCGTCATGACAGATGGTGGACACGCAGCCGAGCGGCTATCTGTGGAACCGTGGCTGCCGCATCAGTACACCTGGGGGAACGTCGCGATGATCGGGCTCGTTGCCGGCCTCCTCGGGGGCTTCACCGCGCTGGCGACTGGGAGCGCCTTCCTGGCGTTCGGGATCTCTGCGGCGTCTCTGACGTTCCTGAACCTTGGGGTCGAGAAGATTCCGGTGACCCACCACATGACGCTGCCTGCAAGTACAGCGGCGTTGGCTGTCTTCGCAGATCCGACGGGGATGTCACAGGTCATCGCGTTGCTGGTCGGCGGTGTGTTTGGTGTCTACGGTGCGCTCATCGGTGAGGTCGTCCAGCGCATCTTCTATGCCCACTCTGACACCCACTTTGACCCCCCAGCCGCGGCGATTGTCGTCGCAACGCTGACTGTGGCGGTCCTCGCGATCGTGGGCGTCTTCGACAGCGCTGCGTGGGTCCAGACCCTGGGTCTCTGACCCCACACAGCGGTGTCATCCAGCATCGACATATGAGCATTTGGCCGCTCGCTGCTGCGTTCCGGCCATCTTTCAACCCATGGACCTGAGTGACCGAATCACCCGTCGACAGCAACGCGATGAGCTCCCACATCTCATCGAGGAGTATGACCTCATCGCACCGATGTACCATCTCGAGGAGCCGATCGGTCGGGGTCCGAGCTTAGAGCGGTTATTGGACTATTTCGAACCGGCGCTGGAGGGACATATCCCCCCCAATGGCTACATCTACGGCGCACAGGGGGTCGGAAAGAGCGCGTTGGTCTGGGCGCTGATCCGCCAGCTCGCGTCGATCACCACCGTCTCACCGACAGCGATCCATACGTCGACCCGTGTCGATACCCGCCGGATGCCTGGATTCGTCTATGTCGACGCGCTCGTCAGCACCAGCCTCTTCTCGATGTACCGGTCGATATTGGATCAGCTCGTTGATGAGCCGATCCCATCACAGGGGGTCCCGACCGAGATGCTAGTAAATCGCATCAGCGACCTCCTCCGCGGTACCGCCGGTGCGGTGATCTGCATCGACCACGTGGACGCACCCCGCACGGTGGATGCCGACGCGATCATCGAGATGTTCCGGCGACTGCCCAATAACACAGCATGGGTCGCAGTGGGCCACACTGAACCTTCGGAGACACCATTGACACGGTACACCGCCGCGCCGATCCGAATCGACCCGCTCCGCGAACAGGTGCTCATCGATATCGTGATGGGCCGCGCCAGCCGCGGGCTGACATCCGGCGCTGTCGACCATGCGACTGCCCGTCAGGTGGTCTCCTGGGCAGAGGGGGACGCACATGCCGCGTTGGCAGCACTGTTCGTCGCAGCCGATCGGGCAGAGACCGCGGGGCGACTCAACCTCACCCACGCCGATCTGCAGGCTGGATGCTCAGCCGTCCCACCGGATGGGGTGAGCCTCGATCGGGTGATGACACTCCCAAAGAACCGACAGGCGGTGCTACGGGCACTGATCGACCTCGATGCAGATGCCCGTGCGAGCGTGGGCGATGCGACTGTTGCCTTGGCCGGTTTGGACCTCTCAGGCTCGACGATCAAGCGCTTCCTCTACGAACTGGCGGAGTGGGGAATCCTCACCCGGATACAATCACATGCGGACCACCAGCCCGGGCGACCACCGAGTCGGGTCGAGCCGAACTTCCCCGCCCCGGTGTTCCGGCGACTCTACGACATACAACAGCGCACCTGACGCTCAGAACCGATACAGCAGGTCGTACTGGTGGGCGATGTAGCCCAGTTCATCAGCTTCCAACTGCAACCGCCGACGCTCCAGCCACGCGCCGGCCACTGCTGTCTCCGGTACAGCTGTTTCGATCAGCCCGAGGATGTGTCCGAGGAACAATCGCTGCTGTCGATCATACCCCTTCACACCCGGTTGCAGGAGCCAATCCGATGAGGCCACCTCGAGCCGTCCCGACCACCCACCCAATCGGCTGATGAGGCGCCGACCCGCATCGGGGACACCCTCTCGTCGCATCGTTGCATGGAATGCTTCAATCACGGTCCTATCCCGCGTGTCGGTGGGAGTGAAGATGGTCAGGTCATCGAAGGTGATGGGTAGGTACAGCTGTGTGCCTGGCGTTGCGACTGCCTCGACCGCATCCAGCAGTGCGGTCGGTTCGACCAGGTCCGCGAAGCTCAATCCGATAATCGCATCCGGTGATTCGACCGACTGCAACCGCTCCAATGCATCCCCACATTCGAATCTCGCTGAGACTCCACCGATCTCGATGCCCATGTCTGTGGATGAGACCACAGCGCCCAGCTCACGTGCCTCCGCGGTGCGTAGCTCGCGTGCAGTCAGTATCACCTCATCATCTGCATCGATCCCCAGGTATGTGCCGGCGTCGACCCCCCACTCCATGAGCCGGCCGAGCATACTGCCTGTGCCGCACCCAAGGTCGACGACGGTTGGCTCATCCGGGAGTGCCTCGCGGAAGGACATGGCGATGCTGCGGTCAAGTGCAGCATCATCGATGACCCGCTTCGCCTCCAGATAGCCAGCATCAGCATGCTCCATCAGACCGCTCGCCGGTACCGAACGCTCGCGATGTCGTCTTCTTGCACATCAACGTCGATCGCCATGATGCGATCCTGTTCGATCGATGTGGCCACCTCGTCAGCCAGCCGGGTCGCGAACCACTCTACCGATGGGTTTGTCGCGTCATCGGCGGTGTGGTCGTTCAGTAGCGTGTCCCGGTACCGGTCGGTGATGGCCTCAACCTGTGCTGTGAAGCTGTCGATGTCAACGACATACCCCCACCGGTCGAGGCTCTCTGCCATGACCGTCACCCCGACGGTGTACCGGTGGCTGTGGATTATCCCTTCGGGTCCGGCATCCGGAACCGTCAGATAGTGCTGAGCGATGAGTTCTCGCTCGATCCGCAGGGCATACGACGAGATCTGCGCGTCCATACGTTGAGTTGGACTGGGAGATTAAGTATCGTAGGTCAACAGCACCTGTAGCATCGAGGCATCACCATCTGCCAACCGGGTGTATGCCTCTGCCGCATCATCGAGGTGGATGCGGTGGGAGATGAGCGATCCGACCGGCAGGTCACGAATCGCCTGCATCGCGGTGTTCAAGCGTCGTTCCTTACCCCAGCGCCCGCGGAGATTTGGCGGTACTTTCGACACCTGTGAAGACCGGATCGTGATATGATTACGGTGGTAATGCGCCCCCAGGTCGAGGTGGGCATCTTTGTTCCCATACCACGATCCCACCACCACATCTGCATCATATCGCATACACCTGATGCACTGGTCCAACGCACGGGGGTCTCCCGAGAGTTCGACGCCGAGGTCGAACGATGCAGCCATATCAGCGGTCGCATCTGGGTGGACTGCCGTCACCCCAGCAGTCGCCCCAGCTGTCGCGCGCCGCTCTGCAGAAGGATCGACGATCACCACATCCATCAGCGGCATCGCCGCCAACAACATGCTCGTGAGTATACCAATCACCCCTGCCCCGAAGATGAGCACCCGAGCGCCGACCTCTGGGTTCGCATCCTGAGCGATCGCCAAGGCAGTCTCCACACTCGGCAGCATGCTGGCACGCTCATTGTCCACATCATCGGGGATGGGCACGACTGCATCGGGACTCGCGATCATGTGTGATGCGTGTGGATGGAAACTGAACACACGTCTGCCCTCCCAGGGACCCTCCACCGACTCGCCCTGTACGACCACCTCCCCGGCGCCTGCATACCCGTACCTGAGTGGATAGCTCAGATCACCGTCGAGGGCATCGATTGTGGTGTCTGCGCTGAGCTGCCCGGGCACCTCTCCACGGTAGATCAACAGCTCCGTCCCTGCACTGATCGCCGACCGGTCGGTCTCGATCGCCAGCTCCTCAGCACCACACTCTACGGTCTCCTCGACGATGCTGACTGTTTCGGGCCCCCTGAACTCCACCGCTCGCCGATCGAGCAGATTACGCCCCATCGGTCTGGCACCCCATGTTGACATAAACTTCCGAAGCTGTCGGCAAGAAACTGCCGCCAAGACCCAGAGGCATAAGCCGTCGCCTCCAGAGCGTTAGATGATGGCCAGGCTCCTCGTTGTGCACAACACGTTCGCGTTTGCTGGTGGGGCTGACATCGTCGCATTGCACACCATCGGTGCACTTGCCGAGGCGCATGATGTGGCGGTACTGACGATGGCCCCAGTCGATCTCAGACAGCGTGCAGATGTGCTGGGGGTGGACGTCTCAGTCGATGGGGTCCCGGTGCATAGCCCGCGCTGGGGCCCCGCCGTCACTCGCGGCCTCACGACGGTCTCCGGGAGAATCGGTGGTCAATCCGCGCTGCAGAGCGCGCTCATCCGCCGTGGCAGGCCCGAGCTCTATCGCGATGCTGACCTCATCGTCAGCACGACCAACGAGCTGGGACTGCATGGTCCGAGTGTGCAGTACATCCATGCCCCACAGTTTCCGCCGCCTGGAATCTCGGGTCTGGACCGATCCGTCATGACACCTCTGTACCGCCGGGTTGCGGGCGCGCACGAGGGCCAGTTCGACGATGCGCGGCTCCTGGCGAACTCGGCATGGACCGCGGACCATGTCGCCACGATCTATGGGCGACGGCCCGACGTCCTCGCACCACCCGTCGCGCCGATGAACTGTGATGCTCGCGAGGCGAGGCGGACACCTGGGGTTGTCCTCGTCGGCCGGATCGCTCCCGACAAGCGCGTGCTCGAGGCGATCGAGGCGATTGATGCCGTCGTGGACGCACGAGGACCGACCCCCTTGCATATCATCGGGACCGCCGCACCGATGTACCGCCGATATCGTGACGCAGTGCTCGCTGCTGCGGACCGTCGGTCGCATGTCCAGGTCCATCTGGATGCTGGCCGCGATCGCCTGCATCAGCTGCTGTGTAGCAACACCATCGGTCTCGGGATGAAACCGTACGAGCACTTCGGGATGGCGATCGCGGAGTACGCCACCGCCGGCTTGCATCCGGTCACCCCACACAGTGGCGGGCAGGTGGAGATCGTCGAGCGTGTCGGCGGCTCGACCTTCCGTGATGAAGCCGACCTCCCACAGACACTCATCGCAGCGCTCGAGACGCCTGCACCCTCGTCGTTGCCACCTGGAGTCTACGCGCCCGCCCGCTTCCACGCTGGCATGCTGGAGACTGTCACACAGGCGCTGGCCGACGTGGGTAAGTAACCCCCACCGCAAGGTGTGGCATGGCAGACATCCAGTGGGACACATTCGGCCCGTTGCACTACATCGGATTCATCACCGCCTTCGTCAGCGGGATCGTCCATCTGGTGCTGGGGGCGCAGGCGTTCCCGAGCGGATTCGGGATCGCATTCTTATTCGCCGCAGTGGCGTTCTTCGTCGGAATCGTGGCGGTGATGTACGGCATCTACCGTCGAGAGATGTACATCCTCGGCATCCCGTTCACCGCCGGCCAGATCGTGCTGTGGTACGTCGGCAACCAGCCGACGTTCGCGACGGTGCTATCGAGCCCCGCTGCGGTCGTCGACAAACTGGCTCAGGGTATCCTCATCATCGTCCTCATCCAACTCATCCGCACGGAGTGAAGGTCAGTCGATGTGTCCTTCACGACGAAGCTGCTCGGCCGCCTGATCGGAATAGCGCCATTCGATGTTCGCCTTCTCATCCTGCCAGGACCACGGTTCGATGAGCACGACGTCGCCCACATTGATCCACATTCGGTACTTCATGCGACCGGGGATCCGCCCCATCCGGTTTTTCCCATCCGCACATCGGACCCGGACGTGATTGCCACCGTTGTGTTCTGAGACGACTGCAAACATCTCCTCATCTTGAGGCATCCGCAGATTCCGTCTCCCTTCTTCCTCGCTCATTACCAGAACGAGTGGACTGACGGACAAAAACCGTCCGACTCGCCATCGGAGCCAATATGACCGGTGACTGTGTTTGCATTATCATGTCGACGGTAACGGTCCGCTGTACCGCATGCGGGTACGCTGATCGCTTCGGGCATCTGGGTGGCGCCCGGGCTGCGTTGGAAGCACATCAAGACGACACCGGACACCACGTCGAGTGGACGATCGAGGAGATGGCCGAGGGGGTAGCGGTGATGGGCAGACAGGCTGGTGTCTGTGGGCGCTTCCAGCGGGATTCTCATAGATGACTCAGGTACGGGTGTAACGGTCCAAATCACTATGTATCGTGCTGGTTGAATGTAGTCCATGAGTACCCGCGGTCCCAACAGCGAAGGCACCAAGCCTCGCACCAAGATTGACCGGGTGGTGGAACGCTATGGGCTCGGAGAGATACCCGATCGGCTTCGCGAGTTCTGGTTGGGTGTCGGCGACGAGCAGCGCTCGACGCGTGAACTTGCTGATTGGTTCAACCAACAGGTCCTGTCGGCGGCCATCGCAGACCTGACTGCCGTGACGATAAGCGGCGATATCGAGCAGATCTACAACCAGCTACAGGGTGAGGATACCGCTGACCGACGGCTGATCCGCGACCGACTGAAGCAGCGTGGGGTAGATATCGAAGCCGTCGAGAGCCATTTCATCTCCCATCAGACGGTGTATCGATACCTGACGGAGGAGCTCGGGGTGGAACAGCCCACACCCACACCAGAGGAGCAGGCAGAGAGGGCCGTGCAGACGGTGGGACGGTTGCGGGGGCGGACTGCTGTGGTGACCCGACAGAGCGTGGAGACACTGATCTCTGCAGGGCAGGCGCAGATCGGTCCGTTCAGCGTGATCACCGATGTGCAGGTGATCTGCGAAGAGTGTGGGCGCTCGTTCGACCTCCCCACACTCACCGAGACGGGTGGGTGCGGCTGTCTCACACCTGATAAAGAAGGATTTTAGCCACCGGCGCGGACTGATGTGTCATGGCGACAGCACGAGAGGACCAGCCGCGCGTGCGCGTGACTGCGTCGAATCTCGGTGGTATCTCCTCGACAGAGGTGACCTTGACCCCTGGTGTGAACGTCCTGGCAGGTCGGAATGCGACCAATCGCACGTCACTGTTGCGTGCCCTGATGAGCGCCCTGGGGAGCGATGCAGCCGCACTCAAGAGTGATGCCGATGCCGGTGAGGTGCAGCTCACGATCGGGGAGAACAGCTACTCACGAGCCCTGCAGCGCGAGGGGTCGGCGGTCGTCACCGGTGGAGACCCATATCTGGACGATCCCACACTCGCAGACCTGTTCGCGTTCCTGCTCGTGACGAATCCGAGCAGACAGGCGGTCCTGCGTGAGGGGGACCTACGCGCACTCATCATGCGCCCGATCGATACCGACGCGATCAGCGCCGAGATACAGCGACTACGAAGCCGTCGTGATGCGATCGATGACCGCCTCGAGGCGATCGAGACAGAGGCTGACCGCATCCCGGCGATTGAGACCCGGCTGGAAGCGACAGCCAGTCAGCGGGCGGAGCTCGACGAGGAGCTCGCTGCGATCACCGAGGAGATCGCATCGATGGATGCGGAGACCAATACGGAGGATGCAGACCTGGATGAGACCATCGCATCACTCGGAGAGACACGCAGCGCATTGGAGCGCCTTCGCCGAGACGCCGAGACGGTCGAATCGGCCATCGAGGACCTCCGGGAACGTGAGGATGCGCTCGCTGGTGCGGAGGCCGACAGCACAGAGGAGCTCGAGGCAGCTATCGCGTCGGCGGAGACAGCGATAGCCGAGGCCAGGCGACGCCGTGCGGACCTCCAGACACAGATCACGAGTCTGCAGCAGATCATCCAGTTCAACGAGGAGAATCTCCAGGCCCCTGATCGACTGCCGGTGACTGACATCGAGACAGGGGCGGTCACGGACGGATTGACCGCCGCAGATGAGCAGGTGACCTGCTGGACGTGTGGCCAGGGCGTGGGTAAATCGGACATCGAACAGACACTGGATCAGCTCCGGTCGCTCCGACGACAGCATCTTGAGGAGAACCGCGAGTTGGAAGCGACGATCCGCGAGTTGGAGGCAGATCGCGATGAGAAGCGTGAGGCACTCGAGGAGGTGACCGCGCAGGCCGATGAGCTGGATGAGGTGCGAGCATCGATCACCGCTGAGACCGAGCGTCACGACCGGATGACCGATCAGATCGCCCAGAAGGAATCGGAGCTCCGCGAGCTCCAGGCGGTGGTCGAGTCGAAGCAGACCGCACAAAATGAGGACCTCTTGGCACTACACCGGGAGCTCAATGAGCTCGAGGTCACACGTGACCAGCTCGATGCGACCGCCGCAGAGCTCACAGGGCAGATCGAGGAGCTGGAGATGACACTGGCTGAGCGTCCCGAGCTTGAGACTGAACGTGAGACCATCAGCGAGCAGATCACCGATGCTCGTACGCGGATCGAGCAACTCGAAATACAGACCGTTTCGGCATTCAATGAACACATGATGGCGGTCCTGGAGATGCTGGAATACGAGAACCTCTCGCGCGTCTGGATCGAACGGGTCGAGTCGACGACCTCCCGTACACAGGTACAGTTCGCGCTCCACATTGTCCGTGAGGGTGCGGATGGCGGGGCGTATGAGGACACCATCGATCATCTCTCAGAGAGCGAGCGGGAAGTCATCGGCCTCGTGTTCGCGTTGGCAGGATACCTCGTCCATGAGGTACACGAATCGGTCCCGTTCATTTTGTTGGATTCCCTCGAAGCGATCGACTCTAACCGAATCGCACGGCTGCTCCGCTACCTCGAGCCATATGCGACATATGTAGTCGCGGCGCTGTTGCCCGAGGACGCGGATGCAGTCGAGGATGCTCGCATCATCGAGAGTGTCTGATCTCCGCTCCGGTTACAGCGGTAGCAAGTTCCCCTGGACGGGAGAGTCATTACCGCGCGGTGTGGATGGTGAATATGACTGACGAAGCAGAGACACGCCGCCCCATGGCGTGGGCAGACCTCATCATCGGGCTGTATGACAGCCTGGTCGGACGGGATGCAGAGGTGGTCTACGCCTTCGATGAGCTCGAGGTCGACGTGCCTGAGGAAGTGGGTGCAGATGCAACGCATGCCAGGTGGACCGTTGACGGGACCCTCAAGATCCGTGCCCGGGACCGTCGGTGAGGTCCTCGATGAGCTGGCGGTCACGGCCGAGCTGTCGCTTCGTTGTGCTGGTCGCCATCTTCAGCTGTCTGCGGATGGGCACAGCACCACGCTCACAGCAGCCACCTACCGTGACCTGTTCGCGTTGCGCCATCGGCCCCCTGGCGGATTTCACGCGGAGCTCGCACACGCTCTGGGCGCGAGTGTCGACATCGTCGTACACGACCGACATGTCGCAACGGTCCGGCTGGGAGTGCTCTCTCCGTGGTGGCAGCGGATGGTGGGCATGCGGACACACGTCAGCATCAACTGGTTGAACGCCCTGCGTAGCGTCATGGGTCGCTAGCGGACACGCACTTGTAGCCCCCGCCCCATTAGGCTTCAATGACCGCTGATGAGCCGGCAGATGCAACCACATGGTTGGACCTCGTCGACACCGCCATCGAAGAGGAGATTCGCCGACATGATGCGATCGAACTCACCGCAGAGGATCTCCATGTGTTGGTGCCGATGGCCTTCGGAGCAGATGTTGACAGCGCGCACTGGCGGTTCAACGGCTCGGTGACCGTCTCTGTGGAGGGGCTCTCGGGAGGTGTGGGCGAATGGCTTCGCGTATGGATGGACCGCTGACAGGCCGCCGACGGACTTATTCACATCCCAACAACGGTTAATGTATGAATTCATCGCCCCGGGAGCGTGAGTCTCTGGTATGACTGCGCGCTCCCCAGGTGGCGATGAGGCGGTGGAGGCGAAAATCGATGCAGGGGCAGGAATCGATGAGAAGGAGGTGCGTGAGTGGTCAGTCGTGGACGGTCCTGAGGATGCAGATTCGACTGCACCCCTGGATGCGATGACGCAGGCACTCCTGGAGATCACCCACAACAAGCAGTCCATCCTCCTGGTTGGAAGTCCGCACACCCCCGCCGAGGAGCGGCTGCTTTCAGCACTCATGGGGCGGGAGCGGGACAATGCGATAAGCCCCACCCTCGTCACGATCTCAGAGCCCCCCGCGAAGCGCGTCGTCCACTGTGAGGACTACCCCGCCGGACTGGTGTCCGACATCACCGTCCTCGCGATCGAGAACCCGACCTGGCGTGCATCTAACGTGGATGATGCACCAACAGAGATCGAGGTGAATGGGAATGCCGTACCGGTCACCGTGGACAAAGTCGGTGACATTGGCGAGTTGCGTCGACTGGGGATTCGGCTGAATCAGATCCTCATCGAGGCGGCAGAAATCGGCCGGTTCGTCCCCATCACGATCCCCCTGACTGACATCCTCGACCTGGAGGAGTCATCGGCACGTGCGTTCCGCTTCCTGGGCGTCCTCCGGCGTCGCATCGCCAAGTACGGCGGTCTGCTTGTCGTCACCGTCGATCCACACAATTACGAGCGGGAACCACCGGAACGCTTCGATGAGCTGTTCGACGTGAGCTTCGCCTTCGATGAGGACGGCCGCCTCGAGCAACTGTG